>ERZ1048872.1754-NODE-1754-length-17189-cov-23.429088_pt1 | contig 17189 bp, 16 predicted proteins | sample MGYA00383100_ERZ1048872 | MGnify/ENA primary metagenome ERZ1048872 (study PRJEB29581, sample SAMEA5548370) | metagenome | biome: marine; feature: coastal; material: water | depth 50 m | study: Short-term variability in the microbial, nano- and picoplankton... | reverse complement strand
AGTCAGCGGACACCGATACGGTGGTCGCCTCGGCGCGGGCCTATATCCACGCACTTAACCGCCTGATCGTCCGGCGAGAAAAATCGGGCGTCGGCGGAGATGTGCGAGAGGTTTCGTATACGGATCCTTCTTGATTTTGAACCAGCTAAGGGCTCCGATTTCGGGGCCCTTTTCATTGGGTTTGGATCCTTCGCATTTGCGAGCAGTGGTCATTCCAGACTGCTTGAATGAAGGACTACAATGCGGACAGAGAAGACGTCCAAGATTTAAGTCTATCCGAAGGTAGACTTGTTCGAGTTTGAAGGTTCGGTTACCGTTTTGGGGATCAAACCCTTCCTGATACCATGGAAACGCTTATGACACTCGACATCAACACAGCTCGCAAATTGGCCCAGGATCATTGTGCCGCCTGGACAGACGGAGCACCGGAGCGTGTTGCCAGTAGGTATGCTGAGAAGACCTTGATGGCGATGAACGGCGGCGAACCTATGTCCAGTCGCGCTCAAATATCCGATATGGCTGAAGGTTTCATGGCTGACTTCCCCGACCTTGTTCTTAGTCTCAATACTGTTCTCGTTGCTGATCATCACATGGTTTATGCGTGGACTTTCGAAGGCGAACACAAAGATACAGGAAACCACGTCCGCTTTTCTGGTTGGGAAGAATGGGACCTGGATGAACATTTAAATGTGAGCAAATCGTTAGGTTGGTACGACAGCGCCGACTACGATCGCCAAGTTGCAGGGGTGTGACTTTTCCACCGCAACATGATCCTACGTCTGTTCTAAATAGCGAACGGTGCTATCGATCTTCGTATGGCCAAGCAGCGGTTGCACGGCGCGAAGGTTGCCCGTTTTGCGGTAAATCTCCGCGGCTTTAGTTCGGCGTAGCGAGTGTGTGCCATGTCCGCTGGGTTCCAGACCAATCGCCGTCACCCAATCACGAACGAGCCGACCATATTGCCGGGTTGAGATATGCGGGGGGTCATGGAAGCGGCTCGGGAACATAAAGCGGCACCCGATCATCTCAGGTGATTTTACCAAAGCGATGACAGTATCACGTGTTTTTTCAGTAAGTTCGAACTAAACTGGTTTCTTGGTCTTGCTTTGGATCACCGAAACCCGTTCACGAACCCGATCATCTTTGACCAAATCGATCACGGTGAGTTTGACCAGATCGCAACCACGCAGCTTGCTATCAATCGCAACGTTAAACAGCGCCAGATCACGAAGAAATCCTGCAAGTTCGAGCCTTGCGCGGATGGCCCATACTTGTTTGGGAAGCAACGGTCGTTTCTGACCGATGATCCGACCTTTGTTCCATGCTTTGCGCTTCGGGGTCACTGCTGGAAGTTGTACTCTTGGCATAATATGCCCTCCAATCCTCCCTCCATGCCCAGACGTCAGCACATCGCTGACGACCAGAACATAGCATCGGGTTGAATGGCCGTTCTCAGACGCGCTTTGAATGCGGTAATTCTGCCGGTGCGTAAGGCCGCTACGAGACCAAAATACCGGATGCAGTACATGCACCTGCGACGGCTTTGGCGAAAAAGTGTTCGCTCGGGGATAACCGCGAACGTTCTGCCGTCATGGCACTTACCTGCCGGTCAGATTGGCAACTTTCGCTTTTCTGATACCAATTCACGCTCTTTTTCAGCCAAGGCCTCCTGAGTGGACTGTTTGACGAAATCAATGTGTGCGGCAGCGGCTTTGGCTGCCTTGTCTGGTTGACCGCTGCAGATCGCTTCCCCGATTGTGTGATGCTGGGCCAAAAGGAATTCTGAAACCTCTTCGATATTGAGAATTTCGCGGCGTGAGAAAAAGACGCCACTTCGGTTAAGCTCATAAAGCGAGCTCATCATATGTATGAGAATTCGGTTATGACTGGCATTAACCACAGCCGCGTGGAAGCTTGAGTCAAGCTCGTCACCTAGCTTATGGTCGCCATCCTTGTGTGCACTCGTCATCGCTTTTAGCAAGTCAGTGATCATCGCCCGATCAATCTTTGTACTGCGCGAAGCAGCAAGACGGGCAGCGAAGCATTCTTGCTCTCGTCTGTACTCCAAGTGATCGTAAATGGCAGATGGGTGGCGCTTATAGAGCTCTATCAACGCCGGAGACATGGCCGCCGCTCCAAGTTGGGAAATATACGCGCCGTCACCGTGCGTAATCTCAACCAGTCCTCGGCTTTCGAGTTTTTGGAGGGCTTCTCGGATTTTTGGCCGTGAAACGGCAAATCGCTCGGCCAGCTCGCGTTCGCCTGGCAGCTTGGCGCCCTCACGCAGTACGCCGTTAAGGATCAAGGACTCAATCTGGTGAACCACATTGTCCGAAACGGATTCATGCGCAATCGGTTCAAAATAGTTTGGTGAGACTTTTAGGACGCCACTCTTAGGCATTTGATTTCGCGCTCGCTAATTAAAGTGCCCCTCGCAAGAAGCCATTGCGCAAATCTGCGCTTCCTTCACGCCAAAATCAACCGCATTTATCGTAGTGGTAAATAAACTTGACCAGTACGTATTGGTAAACTAAGTTAACCACTACTGGGCGATTCTCGCACGGTGACTGGGCCCATCAGGGCTACACAGTGAAAAATGGGAGACTATTATGAAATCCAAGTTTTTAGCCGCCGCTGCCAGCCTCGCGCTCGTATCCGGCGCTGCATCAGCTCAAGACTCACTAGAAATGACATCGGCCTTTGGTCAGAACCTTCCAATTCTGGGCACCGCTGCCACAGATTTTGTTGCGAAGATCAACTCGATTTCGTCGGACGTTGAGTTCGAGCACTTCGATCCGGGCAAACTGGTTCCAACATTGGAAGCACTAGACGCTGTTTCTAACGGGTCAGTTGACGCGGCTTACGCAACATCTGGTTACTGGCAGGGCAAAATCGGCGCTGCTTCGCTTTTCGCAGCTGTTCCATTCGGTCCAGAAGCCGGCGAATTCATGGGCTGGATCCTGTATGATGACGGTGCTGCCCTTTGGCAGGAAATGTACGACTCCAACGGCTACAACGTAGTTGCTACACCTTGTGGCGTTATCGCACCTGAGACTTCCGGTTGGTTCAAGAAAGAGATCAACTCTGTTGAAGATCTGCAGGGCCTAAACATGCGTTTCTTCGGTCTTGGCGCGAAAGTCATGCAGAAGCTTGGCGTATCCACGTCGCTTCTAGGCGCATCAGACATCTTCCCAGCACTTGAGCGTGGCGCAATTGATGCGACTGAATTCTCAATGCCGAAGATCGACGCTCGCTTGGGCTTCCACAAGATCGCCAAGTACAACTACTTCCCAGGATGGCACCAGCCTTCGACGTTGTTCGAACTGCTGATCAACCGCGATGTCTACGAAGAATTGTCAGACACAGCTAAGGCACAAATCACGACAGCGTGTCAGGCGAACATCATGACTACGCTTGCTGAAGGTGAAGCAACCAACTACGCCGCTATGGTCGACAACGTTGAAAACAACGGCGTGATCATCAAGCAGTGGAGCCCAGAAATGCTCGCTGCATTTGAAGGCGCATGGGATGAAGTTGTTGCAGAGCTTGCTGAAGGCGATGAGTTCTTCCAGAAAGTCTGGGCTGATCTTCAGGATTACCGCGCCGGTTACGACGTCTGGTCATCTAACATCTACATGAAGCGCTAATACCGCCTTTTGGATTGATATTAGGGGCGGTAGGTATACCTGCCGCCCCTTTTTTTAAGCAAAAAGTAGGGGAGAACGGCCATGTCTGGGCAAATTGATGAAACCTCATTCGCAATAACCGATCCCGGGGAAAAAAACCGCGATCAGCATTTGTGGGGCGACCGGCTGATGATCAATATCGGCAATGCGGTGGCTTGGATATTCCCGCTTCTGATGTTTGGGATCGTCACTCAGGTGATCATCCGCAAGATGGGTTACAACCAAGCTTGGCTCGATGATGCACAGTGGTGGATGTATGGTTTTGCGATGTTAACCGGATTTGGTTACGCGATCACCACTAACAGCCACGTCCGCGTCGATATCCTTCATCAACACTATTCCAAACCCAAAGCGGCCCGGATTGAGATCGTCGCCCTTGGCTGGCTCTTGATGCCCTTCCTTGTAATGATGACGGACATTTTGATCCATTATTCATGGGCCTCTTGGATTGCAGGGGAAGGTTCTGACAGCCCAAACGGGTTGCACAAGCTCTACCTTTTGAAGCTCTCACTGCCTGTATTGTTCACTGCCGCTATTATTGCAGCTTGGAGCGCCCTCTACAGAAACTTGGGTGCCATCACACAAGCCGCCGTTTGGAAAATGGTTTTCGCTGCATTCCCGGCCTGCTGGTTCATCGCCGAGCGCACCGTTTATTACGTCCTTTGGTGGTTCGTACGGTTCACACAGCCTGATCTGGTAACCCGCAAAATTGGTCGAGAACCGATAATGGACCTAACCGTTTGGTACGGGCTTTTAGCGCTATTGGTCTTTGCAGGCCTCACATACATGGCTTCACGCCGCGCTGGTAAGGAGCAATAACATGGAAATTCTTTCAGTCCTTGGCGCCGTAATGGATTTGAACCAGTGGATGGTTCTGACGATGTTCGCAACGTTCATCATCATGCTGTTTCGCGGTGTTCCCGTGGCCTTTGCGCTGGTCGGCGTTGCCTTGATCTTTGTCTTGATCGGTGAACTCATCCTCGACCCTTCTCGCAAATTAATAAACGAATACATAGACTTCAAACGTACTGGCATTAGTTATATCAAGCTGTTTGCAAACGGTGGCCGCTTCTTTGGTGGCATCATCAAAAACCCAGTGCTCGTCGCTTTGCCGATGTTCATCTTCATGGGTCTAATGCTGGATCAATCCGGTGTCGCGCAACGGATGATGAAATCAATGCAAGTGCTGTTTGGCGCGCTAAAAGGCGGGCTGGCACTAGCGGTGATGCTGATCGGGATTATCCTTGCAGCTTCGACAGGCGTTATCGGCGCATCCGTAGTTCTTTTGGGCGTCATGGGTATCCCAACCATGATGGCGCAAAACTATGGCAAACCGATCGCTACTGGAACCATCGCGGCCTCTGGCACACTCGGCATTCTAATACCGCCGTCGATTATGCTGGTGATTATGTCAGATCAGTTGGCGATCAGCCTTGGTGACCTATTCATGGGTGCTCTGTTCCCAGGACTGTTGCTTGGCGCGCTCTATATAGTCTTTATTATCGTGTACGGCTTGATCAACCCCAAAGCCATGCCGCTGCCTGAAAACCGCGAACCCGTTTCGATGAAAATCGTCGGTCAGGTTGCCATGTCGGTCGTGCCACCAATGGCTTTGATCCTTCTGGTTCTAGGTTCAATCTTCTTCGGCCTTGCCACCCCAACCGAGGCTTCGGGTCTTGGTGCGATGGGCGCTACTGTACTGGCGCTGCTGACAAAGAACTTGAACCTGAAGGTCTTCAAGGACGTTATGCGCCAGACGTTGAACACGTCGGGTTACATCGTCGGTATCTTTATCGCGGCTAACTTCTTTGCTTTCATTCTGCGCCGCTTCGGTGGGGACGAAATCATCGAAAACCTCGTGCTGGGTTCATTCGACAATCCCTATTTGGTCATCGCTTTCATCCTGTTTATCATCTTCTTGCTTGGCTTCCTTCTGGATTGGATTGAGATCACGTTGATCATTATGCCTCTAATGTTGCCGGTCGTATTGAGCCTCAACATCCCGGTCGATGGGTATGGAATCGTCGACAATCCGTCGGTTGTCTGGTTTGCGATCCTAGTTGCTGTCACACTGCAAACGTCATTCCTGACGCCTCCGGTTGGCTTCGCACTGTTTTATCTCAAGGGCGTGTGCCCACCAGATATCTCACTTGGCCATATCTACAAAGGTGTGATCCCGTTTGTCCTCCTCCAACTCTTCGGCCTCGCAATCGTCTTCTTCCTGCCGGAGCTAACAACTTGGCTGCCTGCCAAAGCATACGGAAACTGAGGATAAGGTAATGCGTCTTAAACACTGCCATAACTTTCAAGACTTCCGTACGCTGGCAAAACGTCGCCTGCCTGCGCCGATATTTGACTATATCGACGGGGCGGCAGACGACGAAGTTACCAAGGATCGCAACAGCGAAGCTTTCAATGATTGCGATCTAATTCCCAACGTCCTTAACGGGGTCGAAGACATAGACATGTCAGTCACCGTGATGGGCCAAAAACTGGACATGCCGCTGTTTTGCTCGCCTACTGCGCTGCAACGTCTGTTTCACCATCAAGGCGAAAGGGCCGTAGCGGCGGCGGCTGCAAAACATGGGACGATGTTTGGGGTTTCGTCTCTTGGAACGGTCAGTCTCGAAGAGTTGCGCAAAAAACACGACAACCCTCAGGTCTACCAATTCTACTTCCACAAAGATCGGGGTCTGAACAAGGTTATGATGGAACGCGCCAAGGCAGCGGGCGTCGAAGTCATGATGCTAACCGTCGACAGTATCACCGGCGGCAACCGCGAGCGCGACCTTCGCACCGGCTTTTCTATCCCATTCCGACTTACGCTTGGAGGCATGATCCAGTTTTCGATCAAGCCGATGTGGGGCATCAACTATGTCACGCACGAAGGCTTCAAACTGCCTCAACTTGATGACCACGTAGACATGAGCGGCGGCGCACTTTCGATCGGACGCTACTTCACCGAGATGCTTGATCCCACGATGAACTGGGATGATGTCGCTGAAATGGTAAAGCTATGGGATGGCGAATTCTGTCTTAAGGGCGTGATGTCAGTCGAAGACTGCAAACGCGCCGCCGAAATTGGTTGCACGGGCGTCGTGTTGTCTAACCATGGCGGTAGGCAGTTGGACGGTTCGCGGACCCCTTTTGATCACTTGGCCGAAGTCGTTGACGCCGTTGGTGACAATATAGACATCATCTTGGACAGCGGAGTGCAACGTGGAACCCATGTTCTAAAAGCACTATCACTGGGCGCCAAAGCCGTCAGCGGAGGACGGTTCTATCTCTATCCATTGGCAGCCGCAGGTCAGCCCGGTGTCGATCGCGCCCTTACCCTTATGCGCGCCGAGATCGAACGCGGAATGCGGTTGATGGGGTGTAACTCGGTTGATCAACTCACGCGCGACAACCTACGATTTCGCTAGACACGCAAAACTCGTGCGGTCTGGCGGGTCGAAAAAGAGTACTCTTTTTTGGCCAATTTGTTCATGGATCAATTGGCGTCTTTCCTAAAGCATTGGATCGTTCAGGTCGCAGAAACCAAGTAGTACGGATTTTTGAAGCACTCAATTATTCGGCTTAGAAAAGTCAATGCGACAATGCCTTGCAGCACCCATTTTCGTGAGGATTTGCGGAGGCGCAGATTTATCGCATCGTCAATGTGGTCTGTTACTTTAGGGCCCGAGATAAGAATTCTTTTGTCGCAGCTTGTTTTGGTGAATTGAAAATTTGTTGCGGTGGGCCTTCCTCAACGATAATTCCATTTTTCAAGAAGCAAATTTTGTCTGCTGCTTGCCGAGCGAATTGCATCTCGTGTGTTGCCAATACCATGGTCATGCCCTCGAGTTTCAATTTTAGCAGAACGTCAAGAACCTCTCCGACAAGTTGTGGGTCAAGGGCTGACGTAATTTCGTCAAAGAGCATGACTTCTGGGCGCATCGCTAAAGCGCGAATAATTGCGACTCGCTGTTGTTGTCCACCCGAAAGCTGGTCTGGGTAGTTTTGCATTCGATCTGCCAAACCAAATCGAATGAACAGTTGTGTAACGTCCGCTTCAAGCTCGGATCGAGATTGCTTATAAACCCTCCGAGGGGCCAACATCACATTTTGAAGGGCCGTCATGTGCGGGAAAAGATTGAAATTTTGGAAAACCATTCCGATTTTTTTACGAGCCGCCTGTGGATCAATACCCGGCACGGCGATATCTTTTCCGTCCAGAAGTATCTCTCCGTCTTCGGTCGGTTCCAATAGATTAATGCATCGAAGTAGTGTGGATTTCCCTGCGCCAGATGCGCCAATCAGGCAAACCATTTGCCCCTGCTCAATATCTAAATTGATGCCGTTGCAAACGACTACGTCGCCAAATCGCTTGACCACATTGCGCAATTCAAGTTTTGCCATCAGCTACGCTGCCTAGATTGGCGCGCAAGCAGGAAATCGGCGTATCGTGTCGCCGGAATCGTAACGACCAAGAAAATAATGGCAGCGCCAACATATGGCGTGAAATTTGCCATCAATGATTTGTACACACCTGCCTGTCTAAAAATCTCAACGGGGCCAATAAAGCTCAACAGGGACACATCCTTCTGCAAAGCAATAAGCATGTTCATTTGTGAGGGGACTACGTTGCGAACGGCTTGTGGAAGAACAATATCCCTCATCACTTGCCGCTCAGAAAGCCCAAGAGACAATGCAGCAGATCTTTGACTAGGATGCACACTGTCAATACCGGCTCGGAATATTTCGGCTACGTAGGCCGAGTACGTGAGGATTAGGGCAAGTGATCCCCAGATATAGGGTGAATTCCATGGGCGTGGGAGGCCAAGGCCAGGAATTCCGAAGCCAATAAGGTATACCGTTAAAATTACAGGAACGCCTCTGAACACATCGGTAAATGCTGCACTTAAAATTTTAAGCGGAAATAACGCAGGAGATTTGGCATCACGAGCCAAAGCCACCAGCAATCCCAGAATGGCGATCAGAGGCGCCGACCATAGGAAAATCATGATGTTAAGCTTGAAAGCTTCAATCAATTTAGGAAAAGTTTTGGCAAGAACAGCACCATTGAAGAAGCTTTTTTGAACTTTCTCCCATCCCGGTGTCATTGGGACAAAAATGATCACCGCCAACAAAACAAGCAGAGTACTTGTCGCGGCTATTGCCGTTGATCGCCGTCTTTGACGCTGTTCGAATAATTCGCGGCGGGTTTTACCCGCCGCTTTAGAATCGCTCATTTTTACTTGATCAACGGAACACCGGTGGTGTCCTGCAGCCAAGTGGCTTCAATTGCAGCTAATGTGCCATTTGACGTCATCTCAGCCAACGCATCATCGATGCAGACTTTCAGTGGGTTGCCATCTTCCAGTAGCATTCCGAATTGATCGCCGCCTTGACTTTCATCCGCGGCGAACTGACCGATAACTTTTGAACCCTCAATCATCACCGCGCTAAGAAACAGAGCAGTTGGCAGGTCAAATAGGGCAGCGTCGATCTGGTTTGCGGAAATTGCAGCGTTGATATCCGCGTTATCGCCATACAACAGTAGGTCTTTAGTCGGGAGGATATCATTCATCAATTTTTGAACTGAAGTGTGCGAGCCAGATGCACCCCATTGAAGACCTTTCAAGGCTTCCATTGTGGCTTTGGTATCAACTGCTCCCGGGCCTACGAGAACAGCCATTGGCGCTGTAAAATACGGTGCAGAAAAATCGACAATTTCATCCCGCTCTGGCGTGATCGAATATTGCTGGATGTTGAAATCGAAATTTTTTGCGCCCGGCTGAATGGCTTCGTCGAAGGACGATCTTACCCAAGCAACATCTGCTGCAGCAAAACCCATTTCTTCCGCAACAGCGTAAACAACTGCGGCTTCAAATCCATTACCACTTTCGGGAGCATCATCTAGCACCCAAGGGAAGTAAGCTGGGTTGCCCGTGGCCACGGTTAACTTGCCATCGGTTAAAGTTTTTCCGGCAGCACAATGTCCTCCGGCGATTGCAGTTGAGGCAGTCAATGCGGCCGACACAGCCGCGAATATAGTTTGCTTAATCATTTGTCTTTCCCCCATTTATGGTCTTCACAAACCGTATGCCTCAAGTTTTGAGGAGTCTAGAGCGTAAGCAGTTCGGCCCCATTGCAAAACCAAAAGTGAATTTTTAAAAAATATTTGGACGCCGGTGTGATAGTGGCTCCCTCAACAAAATGGTGCACCTGAGTGCATTGTCACGGTAACTCGACGAGCGTGGTGAAACCAGGGTAACAGCAGGGGCTGCGTTACGATCTCGGCGCTTCGTGACATGGCTTTCCAGCACGTCACCTTCGTGATCTACGGCCCGCCAAAGATAATGTCACCGTTGGTCACAACTAAAACCTCATCATACGGTCAGTTAGAGTAACACCGCATTCGATTAGCTCGTTGTCTAATAGTTACCTAGGGTCAGAACTCATAACCAAAAAAGGACGCTTGCGGCGAGAGCGATTGCTGAGAGGAAGACCTTGGGGCATCGACCATGGCGGGTTGAGATGCGTCGCCTGTCTTTGAGCCTGACAAACATACGTTCGAACTCCCAAAATAAGACTAATCAAGTTCGGACCAAAATCTTCAAGATAGCAAGGAATGCAAAGCGGAGCTCGGCGTCGGTCATTACTTTGGACTTGTAGTCGCGCAATCGCGGCACAGATCGTCAGTTCTGACACTTACAAGCTGAAAGGTGCAATATGGAAACTCAAACATTTCTAGTTGTTGAAGCAACGCCAAACCCTGATCACGCAGAAGACCTGCAGAAATATGGCTCACAGTCTTATGCTCTTATGCAGAAGCACGGGGGCGTGCCTGTGGCAAACTACAAGGTTCAGTCAGCAATGGATTCTGGTGACAGGCCCGCTATGATTGGCGTGTTTTCGTTTCCAAACGCAGAGGCCATCCATGAATTGTTGGTCAAGGGCCCAGAGTATCAGAAAATTGTTCCTTTTCGGGACAAAGGCTTCAAGAGACTCCGCTTGTTTGTTTGCGGTGATTAAGTAGGTCAAGTGGAGCGTATATTTAAGAGCATCGACTTCGTTGAGAAGCATATGTTTGAACCAATCGATATTCACGATATGGCTAGGGCTTCGCATTATTCAACTTATCACTTTTGTCGAATTTTTCGGTCATTGGTTGGCGATTCTCCTAAAGAATACTTACGCAAAAGAAGGCTAACGATCGCTACAGAAAGGTTGGCAAAGGGCGAGTGAAAGGAAGCGGGCGTTCGGGCTCGTCATTTCGACGTCTGGATTGTCCCGCAGAGGGTGAATTCGACCGTCATCTGATTTCGCGCACGCAGCCAATGTCTGCACTCACGGGCTGCGCTACAGCAGCGGGAGTTCGCTAAGGGTGCGAATCTGCCGCACGGCAATGGTGGAGGCTGACCTTCTCTAAGCCTGCAAAGGGGAATACTAGAGATGGGCTCAGAAGTCGTCACCCCGCCTCAAGTAGCAATATTCTGACTCGTTTTCCTCTTTGGTGAAGGATATCCGACCGATCAATTGTGACTTAGCGTACTCAACCCCAGATCATCGAGGATCGCGTAGATTGCAGGCAGGGCGAATAGGACAACAAGGCTGGCGGCAATCAGACCGAAGACCAGACTGGCAACCAGCGGGATCAGGATTTGAGCCTGTAGACTGGTTTCGGTGAGAATGGGTAGTAACCCGACCGTTGTTGTCGTTGTGGTTAAAAAGATCGCGCGAAAACGGGCACGCGCGGCACGCGAGGCTGCAGTAGCCACTGAATTCGTGTCTTTGGCTTCATGTTTCACGAAGTCGACCAACAGAATTGAGTTATTCACGACCACCCCCGCCAGCGCGACAAAGCCCAGCATGCTGGGCATAGAGAAATCCAATCCCATCGCCATATGCCCAAAAATCGGCCCGGTCAGAGACAACGGGATGACAAGCATCACCACGATTGGCTCGATATATGAGCGAAACAAGAAGCTGAGCAAAAGGAACACTCCAATCAACCCGATCAAAAACCCCTTCCCCATAGATTGCTGGGTCTTGGCAGCTTCGGCGCGTTGGCCTTCGACATCCAGCTCGATTTCGGGATAGCGCTCAAGAAAAGCCGGGGCGAAGCGCTCAAGCGTATCTCCGACTATTGCGCTGGCGTTCGCGGTCCTTGTGTCGATAGTGCCCAGTATGGTGACTGTGCGAATGCCGTTTTCCCGGTTGATGCGGCTAACGCCTTGTCCAGTCTCGATTTCAGCTACCAAGCTTACTGGGATGCTGGCTCCGTCAGAGCGTGTGATCATGAATTCATCAAAACGATCAAAGCTGCTTTGGTTACTGGCATCAAATTGGGCGGTGACGTCGACCACCCTGCCGTCCACCTGCATTTCGCTAATTGTTGTGCCGAAATAGGCTGCACGCAGTTGATCCGCGACCATCGACGCTGTGATCCCCATGGGTGCGGCTGCGTCTGTCAGGGTAACCTGTAATTCACGTTTCCCGGGGCGTAAATCGTCCAGTACAGACGTCACGCCCTGATATTGCCAGATCCAATCTTGCAGTTCGACAGACGCCTGTTTGAGTTGATCAAGGCCGTCGCCCCTGATGCGCATGTCGATGGCGATCCCTGCAGGGCCAATGGTGCTTTCGGCATATTTCAGGCTGATCACGTCAGGGACCGACCCCACAGCTTGGCGCCAAGCTTGCATAATGGCGCCGGGTCGCAGAGTGCGTTGAGAGGAAGGTAGAAGATCGACGCTGACGGTCGCCACATGCGCTCCGCTTTCAAAGGCGTCACGGTTCAACCCGTAATAGACCGTTACGTGTTGGATCAGATCCGTCTCGACGGGCTGATCCGGGGAATAGGTAGCATTGACCTCTTCAAGGCCGCCTTCAAGCTGTGCCACGATCTGTTCTGTACGAGAGAACGGAGTACCCTGAGGCAGCAGCAACCTTGCAACGATGGTATCGCCGTCGAGCTCGGGAAATGCCGTGAACTTGAGGTATCCCCCAGGGATCATGCTGACCGACACCAAAAGCAGTGCAATCGTCAGCCCAGTCACCGCGTAACGCCAGCGAATGCTTAGATCCACCAGCGGCCCAATCAACCGTTCACGGGTGAAATCCATTCCAACTTCGACGCCCGCCCGAATGCCTTTGTTTTTGCGTGGAGCCTCTAGGCTATGAACCAAGTGATGAGGCAGGATCAGAAAGGCCTCGATCAGCGAAACCGATAGAACGAATAGCATGACAACCGGCACCACGCGCAATACGGCGCCCAGATCGCCCTTGAGGAAAGCCAGTGAGCCAAAGATCATAGCCGTGGTTCCGAACGAGGCCAAAACGTTGGGAAAGACCTGACGCGCGCCTTCGACTGCCGCGTCCTTCGCGCTTTTTCCCTTCTCGCGCAGCCGGGCGATGTTTTCGGCGATGACGATGGCGTCGTCCATCAACAGACCGATAACGATCAACAAACCCAGTGTTGTCATCAGGTTCAGCGAATAACCAACCAACCCCATCAGGGCGACGCCGCCCATGAAAGACACAGGCAGACCCATCGCCACCCAAAACGAGAAGCGAAAGCCGAAGAACAGCCACAGTACTGCGAATACCAGTGCCAATCCCTGTATCCCGTTGACCACCACTAGCGTAAGGCGCTCGCGCACCACAGACGCGCCGTCGGTGGTAATTTCCATGACCACACCCGGAGGAGCCTTGGCGCGCTCGATCTCAAGGAAAGCGTTCAAGCTGTCGATTACACGCAGGCTATCCTCGGCCCGCGTCTTGGTGATATCAAGAACAGCAGCAGGTTTGCCGTCAAACTGGATAGCATCGTCATTTGTTGCGAAACCCTCGCGGATGTTCGCAATATCGCCCAAAGTGACCTGTCCACCATGGGGTGTTGAGCGTACAATCAGGTCGGACAATTCTTCAGCAGTCCGCCGCTCTTCCGCCACGCGGATCAACAGGCTTTCAGAAGGCGTCTCTAACGAGCCTGCAGGCATGTCTACGCTGTTGCTGCCAACGACACGAGCAATGTCGGAAACTGAAACACCGAATTGCAGCAAGGCGTCTGGTTTTAGCTCTATTTGCAGCTCGAGTGTTGAAAACCCTCTGATATCTACTTTTGGGATACCACCCGAGCGCAGCATCCGCGTGCGTAAATCTTCGGCGTAGTCCTCAAGGGCGGCTCTAGACGTTGGCCCGGTAATCGCGACTGAGGCAACGAAATCAGTCAAACCAAGCGGTTTGACTTGTGCTCTCTCCGCTCGATTGGGAAAATCTGAAATCCCATCAATCTCGGATTTCACTTCAGCAACGAAGGCTTGAAAATCGTCGCCTTCTCGCATCCTGATCAGTGCGCGCGCGGACCCTTCGCGCGCTTCACAGGATTGGCGGTCAATACCGGTGACCGCATCCAATGAGTTTTCGACCCGTTCGCAGACAGCACTTTCTACATCTTCGGGCCGCGCGCCGGGGTAGGGAACCAGAACTTCGACTTCGTTGGGCTCTGCACGCGGAAATGTTTCGCGCAAAAGATTAGGGGCCGACATGACCCCCGCCGCCAGAAACAGGATCATCAACAGGTTTGCAATGGTGGGGTGACCAGTAAAAAACCTGATCATTGCGTAGGTTCCCGGCTTGCTAGTTGTTGCATCAAGTCTGTGTCCAAGGTCACGTCTAACAGCATACTGGGGATCAACGGGCTAGGGTTGCTGACAACAACGCGTGCACCTTCTTCCAGCCCTTCTTTAATGACGATCACGTTGTCCTGAACCAATTCAGCCTTGAGAGGTGTCAGCTTCAAGCGATTGTTTTCTTCGGCCAAAAGGACTTGTCCGTCTCGAAATGCGTTTCTGGGAACCACGATCCCCTCTACTGAAGGACCGGTCAGAGTTGCTTCAACAAACATCCCCTTTGTCAGTGGCGGGCGTTCACCGGGCAGCGCACCTGTGTAAGCGCTTTCGACTTGAAGGATCATCCCGATCATGCCCGTTTTGGGATCAATCGTATCGCTGATGCGATCCACTGTTGCAGGCCAGTCTAGCGTTTCCTGCCCCACGGCTAGATGCACCCTAGCGGACAATCCCCTGCCGCGAAGTACTTCGGTCATCAATGTCGGGTTTGCAGCGTATATCGTTGCATCAGGACCGGTTGATTGAAGAAGCTTGCGTAGGGCCGCCACTGATATCTGCGCCTCAACTTCGGCAACGGCAATCCCGTCCAGAACGGCTGTCGTTTGGCCCGCCTTTACAAATTGCCCCACCTCGACCGACACCGAGGCCACACGGGCAGAAAACGGCAAGATAAGTTCGGTGCGGGCAAGGTTTAGTTCGGCTGTTTTTAGGTTTGCCTGATAGACTGCGATTTGTTCCAACTGCACGTCGCGTTGTGTGGGCAGCAAGGCAAGTGCACTCTCGTACGACAACACCTTTTGCCTTTGCACCAAATGCGAAGCACGTGCGGTGTCCAGCTTGCTATGCGCCACCGTGCCTCCCGCAAACAACGTCTCGGTACGCTCTAACTCTGCGGCTTTCAGCGCCAGCGCTTCCATCTCTATGGTCAAAGCCGCAATTTGGTTTTGCTCGGAAACAGCAAGCTCTTGCAACTTTGCTTCGGCTGCCCGGATATTGGCGCGGGCTTGCGCTATGGCGAGGGTGAAATCTTCTGTGGATAGACGCAAAAGGACATCACCCTTAGGAAGTATGCCACCTTTCAGAAGTTCAGGATTGACGTATTCAACTGTTCCTCCGACTTGCGCTATCGCCTCGAAAGTACGCGCAGGTGAAACAACACCAAATCCTGTTACAGTTGGGGCCACTGACTGTCTCTGTGCAACGATCACCCGCACTGCAGTTGTTCTTTCTTCGATCTCAACACGCTCTGGCGGTGGGCTATTGGCGATGAAATAGGCCAAAACACCCAATCCGAATGCGGCAAGGGGTAGTGTGATCAGGATAAGTTTGAATAGGTTTTTCATCCGGTTTCTCCTTGCCGGGAAAAGGCCGCCAACTGTAGATCGAGCAGACGGTCAGCATCCTTTAGAAGAACCGACCTGTCCTGCGTAATCAGAAGCCTTAAAACCAGACTTTGGATAACCCCCATGATCAGGGTGGATATGTCTTGAGGGTCAATACTGGCGCTAAAACTACCTTCCTTTTGCGCAAGCTTAATCGCTCCGAGAATTGAACCTGTAAATTTTGCCATGCTGGCCTGAACGCCGGTCCGCAAAACCTGTGCCCCATTTTCAGGACGCGCTACCATGATCCCTGGAAGGGCAGGTGTTGAGTGAACCAATTGAAGGTGCCCCAGAACCAAATGACGCAAGTGCTCGACCGGATCGGTTGATCGCTTTGCCGCTGCATCGATATTGTCGATGATCTGTTCGGCAAGATGCTGGGTTATCGAGTGCCACAGATCTTCTTTGGTAGGGAAGTGCTTGTAGATTGCCGGTTGGGTCAAACCAAGGCGCTTGGCAATCATGCCAGTTGTCACCCGGTCGGGCCCTTTCTCGAATGCAAGAGCTAGGGCCGCTTGCTGGATTTCTACCCTGCGATCCTCTGCTGACTTTCGCACTCTCATGAAGTGCATCTGTTCCGGCCAAGCGCCATTGCGACAACGGTCCAAAACCCGAACCGCAGAGTTAAGGCCCCAACCGTCCGCATCTCAAATGGCACACCTTGCGCCACCTGAATTGTGAATGCCAACCCCGCCAATAATGTCGCCAATGCGATGAACCGCGCCAGCCCAAATGCCCAATCGCGGATCAGCCAAATCCCAACTGCGGCGGCGATGTACATAAAGCCCGCGAAGAAGTTAAACCAAACCACGAATGACACATAATCACCTGCCACAATCTTGGCCTGTTCAGGCCCGAATAGCACGTTGCCCCCTGAAAAGACTGTAGTCACGCCAAAAACTGCGGACAGAGCAGCTACGGGTTTCGTCCAGCTATTTCCTACAGGTCTTCGTTCGTCTGCGAGCCCCATTTTCTAAGTTTCCATTCATCAATTGTGTGTTTTTGCCCTGGGTCATGGCGGGTTATATACTTATAACTAACGAGCTCACGGCGCTATGCAATAGGCGATCACCAGAAAAGTTGGTTTGTATCGTGATCACGAAGGCATCGTCACATTAACTTTTGGGCCGAATAATCGAATGTTTTAAAATCTGTGCCAAGTGATTTCAACGGCTTTCGAGATCTGAAGACACTTCAATAATGCGCGATCAGCAAATCAACGAGTCAATGTGATAGAACTATTTGGCGAGTCGTCGACCTTGATGGTGAGCTGCCGGAAAGTTGCTGCCCTCAAGTTCATGAGAAAGGCGATGAAACTGTTTGGTCAACCTGAGGTCGTAGCCACGGACAGATTGCGTTCTTACGGTGCCGCAATGAAGGTTATCGGGAGCGTGCACAGGAAAGAAACTGGCCGCTGGAAGAACAATCGATCTGAGAACTCAGATCTCCCGTTTCGACGAAGGGAACACGCCATGTGCTGCTTGCGTCGTAAGCGGAGT
>ERZ1048872.1752-NODE-1752-length-17201-cov-6.485711_pt1 | contig 17201 bp, 17 predicted proteins | sample MGYA00383100_ERZ1048872 | MGnify/ENA primary metagenome ERZ1048872 (study PRJEB29581, sample SAMEA5548370) | metagenome | biome: marine; feature: coastal; material: water | depth 50 m | study: Short-term variability in the microbial, nano- and picoplankton... | reverse complement strand
TTTTCACGCAGCCATTTTTCGATCGCGCGGGCGGCTGATCGTGACAGGTTTTCCATTTGCTCTTCAGCAGATTGGGTCAAGCCCGATGAAATTGCAGTTTTACCCGTTAGGTTTTCTAAAACCGTAATTTGTTCCGCCTCAACGTTGATTTTATTTTGCGCGGCATCATCCCAAACAGTGACTGACAAAATAAGCGCCGATTTTGGATTAAGAACGACAGGTACACCTGGCAACGCTAAGACATACGCATCAATATTTACGCCAATGTGATACAGCATGTCGCCTTCGTAACGGCCCATGCGATCTTGAATGGCACCCTCAAGGGTAGACTTAAACGCACTCAAATTTGCAGGGCGGGACAAAGGTCCTTGTTTCGCATTCTTGGAAACAACGATGTTGTGTTCCATTTTGAAATTGCCCAACGCTTGGGGTTTTTCAACCAAGTCAGCATCGGTGCCACAGGCAGCCAACAATCCAAGAACAAGACCAACAAAAAGAATGCGAACAGAATGTACCATATTTCCCCCCAAGGGATTTAGTGTTTCCATTCTTGTATCTAGGCGTGCGGATGGTCGCAATTGATGATCTGCCTAATCGGCAATGCATTGCCAACCTGTGGCAAATCAAACGCGTTTAGTTGAAACGATTGTCCCTTGGGAACCCACGAGGTGCCATACGCCCAGCGCTGGCGCGTTTGCCCATCCATTCGGCCAATTCGGTTTCTGTACGCGTACGTCCCGCGGGGTCCTTCCACGAAAGACCATCAGCAAGCGTAAAGAATGTGGCATCAGACAATCCGCCGTCTTTGTATTTTTGCAGACGCACACCTTTACCACGACCCATTTCGGGCAGCTCGGTAAGCGGGAAAACCAGTACTTTGCGGTTTTCACCCACACAAGCCAAGTGATCACCCTTAACTGGCGACAGCACAAAGGCCCGAACGCCATCTTTGACATTCAGCACTTGCTTACCACTGCGCGTTTGGGCAATCACATCGTTTTCCGGCACGATGAAACCATCACCCGCGGTTGAGGCGACCAACAATTTTCGATCCGGTTGGTGGATTAGAATATCAACAATCTCGGCCTCATTTGGCAAATCTACCATCAGACGCAGCGGTTCACCCATACCACGACCACCAGGTAGATTATTCGCACCAAGCGTATAGAATCGCCCGTTTGAACCAAAGATCAGCAAACGATCCGTGGTTTCAGCGTGGAACATAAATCGCGCTTCATCACCGTCTTTGAATTTCACTTTGGATGTCAGATCAGCGTGGCCTTTAAGCGCCCGCACCCAACCCATTTTGGAACACACGACGGTTATCGGTTCGCGTTCGATCATGGCCTCGATCGGAACTTCTTCGACTTCGCCGGCTTCTGCAAACTGGCTTCGACGCGCACCGCCCTCGTAGTTTTTGCCAAAAGTTTTTCGTGTTTCACGAAGTTGCTCGGAAATTTTTGCCCATTGCAAGCGTTCGTCTGACAACAAATCATCCAAGTTGGCGCGTTCTTCCATCAAGGCGTCACGCTCGCGGACCAATTCCATTTCTTCTAGCCGGCGCAAACTGCGCAAACGCATGTTCAAGATTGCTTCAGCCTGAACTTCACTCAACTCACCTTCATCGTCGGCGACAGCCGGCGAACGGTAATCACTTTCAGATGTTGCGCGTACAAATTCTTGCGCCCAGTTTTCACGCATCAAAGCCGCTTTGGGATCATCATCATAGCGGATGATGTCGATAACCCGATCCAGATTTAGGAACGCAATGATGAAGCCTTCAAGCACTTCTAAACGGTGATCAATCTTATCAATGCGGTGCTGTGAGCGCCGTTTTAACACGTCTTGGCGATGATCGATAAAGGCGCGCAGCACATCCTTCAGGCTACAAACCTTGGGCGTTAGGCCATCGATCAACACGTTCATGTTCAAGCTAAAGCGTACTTCCAGATCTGAACTGCGATAAAGCATGTTCATCAAAACATCCGGATCAACGTTTTTGGACTTTGGTTCCAAAATGATGCGGACATCATCGGCACTTTCGTCACGTACGTCGCCAAGGATCGGAATCTTTTTAAGGTGAATAACCTCGGCCAGTTTTTCGATCAGCTTGGATTTTTGCACTTGATAAGGGATTTCAGTGACAACAATCTGCCACATGCCGCGCCCAAGATCCTCGGTTTCCCACTTACAGCGCAATCGGAAGGAACCGCGACCTGTGCGATAGGCCTCAAGGATGTTTTCCTTTGGCTCAACGATTACGCCACCAGTTGGAAAATCCGGCCCAGGCACGTAATCCAACAAGGTTTCATCACGCGCGTTGGGTGATTTAATCAAATGCAAACATGCATCGCACAATTCGGCCACGTTGTGCGGTGGAATATTGGTCGCCATGCCAACCGCAATTCCGGTCGAACCATTCGCCAACAGATTTGGAAACGACGCAGGTAAAACAACAGGTTCTTCTAGACGACCATCATAGTTGTCGCGATAATCAACGGCGTTTTCAGACAACCCTTCTAGCATCGCCTCGGCGACAACGGTCATCCGCGCCTCTGTATAACGACTGGCCGCTGGGTTATCCCCGTCGATGTTGCCAAAGTTTCCTTGACCATCGACCAGAGGATAGCGAACGTTAAAATCCTGCGCCAAGCGCGCCATTGCGTCATAAATCGCGGCGTCCCCGTGAGGGTGGAAATCCCCCATCGTGTCGCCAGAAATTTTCGCCGATTTCAAAAAACCGCCAGAAGCAGATAAACGCAAACGGTTCATTGCATATAAAATCCGGCGATGAACCGGTTTCAAACCATCGCGGGCATCAGGCAATGCGCGATGCATAATCGTTGACAGCGCATAGGTCAGATAACGATCGCCCAGCGCGCGGCGCAAGGGTTCCGTGATTTCGGTCTCGGGAGTGTCTACTGGATCAATCGTATCATTCATAATGCAGGTTTAGTCTGCCAGAATCGCCGGGTCCAGAGCCTGTTTTATATTGGGTCGATTTTGACGCTGTATTCGCCGTTTCGGAAATATTTCTTTGCAGGTCCTGTAGAAAAGTACGGTTTTCCACACCGAATCGCCCAGAATTCCCACCTTTAGAGGGAAGCATGGAAAGGTTTTCCCCGTTCGCGACCATTTCCAAAAAGTTAATATTAACCTGTAACCAACTTGTGGAGTGATAGGTAAATGATCCGTTTGACTGCGATACTTTCTGCCGTAATTTTTGCTGCAATGGCCATTACCGGCGAGGATGATCCAAAAGCGGTTGCCAGCCAGCCTGCTGTTGATTCTGTCAAACCAGTAAAATTGGCATCAGCCGACACAACCACTGTGGAAAAACTGTCAGTAAATCCGTTTACAAACGAAGCAACGCCAACCGAAACGGATGTTTTAGTTGAACTGCCCATTTCAAACATATCGCTGACAGACACCGTAGAAGTTGGAGCAACAACCGTTTTGGATACAGGTTTCGCTTCAATCAATGCCGCAGATTTGACTGCAAACGGCGAAATCACACAGATTGCTTTAGACGATCCCATTACGTCGTCCTTTTCAACAATCTTAGAAGAGGCTGCCGTACCGATGATGCAAGTATCTGGAAACCGCGTGAATGTGCGTTCTGGGCCATCAACGCAAAATCCAGTAATCGGCCGTTTGGTGAAAAATGATTCTGCTGAATTGGTCGAAGCAATGGATAATGGCTGGTCCAAAATTAGATTTGGCGACTCTTCCCGTATTGGATTTATGGCCAGCAAGTTCCTGACCGCCACCCCTTGATATTTACGCCCATGCCGCGTTTGATGCGTGAACATTAAAAACGGGCGCAACATGACCAAAAAATCCATTCTTATCACAGGCTGTTCTTCTGGCATTGGATACGACGCGGCCCATGGATTAACCGCGCAAGGCTGGCGTGTTTTTGCGACCTGTCGCGCCGAAGAAGACTGTGAAAAATTACGCGCCGAAGGGTTGGAAAGTTTCCCCCTTGATTATGCAGACGAGGCCAGCATCACTGATGCATTGGCCGAGGTTTTAAAACGCACAGGCGGCACGTTGGACGCACTTTTCAACAATGGCGCATATGCCCAATTGGGTGCAGTTGAGGATTTACCCCGTGGGGCACTTAGGGAAATATTTGAAACAAATTTCTTTGGATATTTTGATTTGATCCGGCAGGTGCTGCCTGTCATGCGTGCCCAAGGTCATGGACGTATCATCAACTGTTCGTCAATTTTGGGTTTTATGGCAATCCGTTGGCGCGGTGCCTATTGCGCCACAAAATTCGCAATGGAAGGGTTGACCGACGCCCTTCGATTGGAACTTTCTGACAGCCCAATCCACGTCGTACTGATTGAACCAGGCCCAATTACCAGTTCAATTCGTAAAAACGCCATTCCTCAGTTTGAAAAGTGGATCGATTGGGAAAATTCCGCACATCGCGAACGCTATGACAAGCAACTGAGGGTCCGCCTTTATGAATCCAGCGGGCCTGACAGGTTTGAACTTCCCTCAAGTGCAGTTACGGCAAAATTACTACGCGCCTTGACGGCACGACGACCACGCCCACGGTATTACGTAACCACACCAACCCACATCATGGGGTTTATCAAACGTATTGTGCCCACTCGCCTTATGGATTGGCTGGTGCAATTCACCTGATTTTTGGGCTGCGACATGATGCAACGCCAATTTGCCTTAGCAATTAGGGACAAAGATGCTTAAGTCTCCATCAAGAAGCGTTTTCAAGGAACAGAACTATGTGGAACGACCCCCTTTTTATTTTGGTAGCAATCGCATGTTTGATTGTTGTTGGTGTATTGGCCATGGGAATTGGCACTTTTGGCAAGGGCGGTGAAACCAATCGAAAAAATGCCAATAAACTGATGCGTTACCGGATCTATGCGCAAGCGGTGGCAATCGCACTAATTTTGATTTTCATCTATTTCCGCGGCAATGGAGGCTGATAAAACATGGTCGTTTTAAACAAGATTTATACGCGTACTGGTGATGCTGGAACAACGGCACTGGGCAATGGCGATCGGGTAAATAAACACTCGGCCCGCGTTTCGGCCTATGGCACCGTGGATGAAACCAATGCAACCGTTGGCATGGCGCGTTTGCATGCAACTGGTGAATTAGATGATCAGCTTTCGCTAATTCAAAACGACTTGTTTGATCTGCGTGCCGATCTTTGTCGCCCCGACATGGCCAGTGATGCGGCGGCGGAATACACGCCATTGCGCGTTACCGACAATCAAGTCAGCCGGCTTGAGGCGGAAATCGACGCGATGACCGCTGTCCTGGAACCCCTAAGATCGTTCATTTTGCCGGGCGGCACAGCCTTAGCAGCGCATTTGCACATCTGTCGCACAGTCAGCCGTCGCGCCGAACGTCTCGCCGTGGAATTAACTGATATAGAAGAGGTTAATCCAGCCGCTGTTAAATATCTCAATCGCCTGTCAGATTGGTTTTTCTGCGCTGGTCGCATCGCCAACGATCAAGGGCGTGCGGATGTTTTGTGGGTGCCTGGCGCCAATCGCTAGTTTTCCCGCCACCGTTCAAGTTTTGGAATGCCGCGCGTCATAAGCCATGCTAATGGCCGCGGCCAACCTTGTTCAGACATAATCTTGACGCAGCACGCCTGAAATTCTTTCACCCCAATGTTCTGGGCAACAAATTCGCCATCCTGAAAACAATGACCACAGTATTTTGTACTGATACTGCCGTCGATGTTTTTACCCCCGCCAGTTGGATCTTTGCTCATGGGCATAGAACAGCTTTGGCACATGCCAGACATCGTTTTTCCCCTAAGATTCGTTCACCCATTCACTATACACACCGCCCGAATTGGCACAATTTTTTAAACAATTTGCTGTGACGCGGCGGGATGTGACGATTTGCTGTCGATTTTGATCTGTTATTACCCGCAGAGTCGCGCTAATTCTTGCCGCAATTATGTTGTGCCTAGGGGGATTCCCCGATCGGCCCCCAAAGGAGACTACGTAAATGAAGGTGATTGTGCCTGTTAAACGCGTGATCGACTATAACGTGAAAGTACGCGTGAAAGCGGACGGAAGCGGTGTTGATCTAGCCAACGTTAAAATGTCAATGAACCCATTTGATGAAATCGCTGTCGAAGAAGCGATCCGTCTACGCGAAGCTGGCAAAGTTGAAGAAATCATCGCGGTTTCTATTGGTGTTAAGCAAAACCAAGAAACTTTGCGCACCGCTTTGGCCATGGGTGCTGACCGTGCTATTTTGGTTATCGCTGCTGACGATGTTCACACAGACATCGAGCCTTTGGCCGTTGCCAAAATCCTTAAGGCAATCGTTGACGAAGAACAGCCTGGTCTGGTTCTTTGTGGCAAACAAGCCATCGATAACGACATGAACGCAACTGGTCAGATGCTTTCAGCGTTGATGGGTTGGAGCCAAGCAACATTTACATCTGAGTTGAACGTCGAAGGCGACAGCGCAGTTGTTACCCGCGAAGTTGACGGTGGTTTGCAAACAATCAAAGTTAAGATGCCAACAGTTGTCACGGTTGATTTGCGCCTTAATGAGCCACGCTATGCCAGCCTTCCAAATATCATGAAGGCCAAGCGCAAACCGTTGGATGAGAAAACACCTGCCGATTACGGTGTTGATGCGTCACCACGTCTTAGCGTTGTGAAAACAGTAGAACCAGAAGCCCGCAAAGCTGGTGTTATGGTTGGATCAGTCGACGAACTGATTGCTAAACTTAAAGACGAAGCGGGGGTTATCTAATGGCTGTTCTTTTGATTGCAGAAGTTGTTGGTGGCGAATTGTCCGTTGATGCAACTGCCAAAGCTTTGACTGCTGCTAAGGCATTAGGCGATGTAACCGTCCTTTGCGCCTCTGCTGGGTGTACTGGTGCGGCGGACGCTGCTGCCAAACTAGATGGTGTTAGCAAAGTTCTTTGTGCTGATGATGCGGCATACGGCAACGATCTGGCTGAACCATTGGCTGACTTGGTTGTTTCCCTTGCAGGCGACTATGAGCATATCGTAGCCCCCGCAACATCATCCGCGAAAAACATCATGCCACGCGCGGCGGCTTTGCTGGACTGCATGGTCATCTCTGACATTACCGCGGTTGTCGATGGTTCAACGTTTGAGCGTCCGATTTATGCAGGTAACGCCATTCAAACTGTTCAATCTGGCGATGCCACGAAATTGGTAACTGTTCGTACAGCCAATTTTGACGCCGCTGGCGAAGGTGGTTCTGCCGCCGTTGAAAAAATTGGTGCTGCTGCGAATTCTGGCCTTTCTGAGTGGGTCGAAGACAAGGTTGCAACAAGCGATCGCCCTGAACTGACATCTGCTGGTGTTGTGGTTTCTGGTGGTCGTGGCGTTGGTTCACAAGAAGACTTTGCCCTTATCGAAGGTTTGGCTGACAAATTGAATGCCGCTGTTGGTGCATCGCGCGCTGCTGTGGATTCTGGTTATGCGCCAAACGACTGGCAAGTTGGTCAAACTGGTAAAGTTGTTGCCCCTGATCTTTATGTCGCTGTCGGCATCTCTGGTGCTATTCAGCACCTTGCAGGCATGAAAGACAGTAAAGTTATCGTGGCGGTCAACAAAGACGAAGAAGCGCCAATTTTCCAAGTTGCTGATTACGGCTTGGTTGCTGATTTGTTTGACGCAGTTCCAGAACTGACTGGCAAACTGTAATTACAACAATATTTTGAAGGCCCGTTTGAGCAATCGAACGGGCCTTTTTCTTTGCAGGCCGACTTTTACGGCGAAATACGAATAATTTCCGTGGCCAGCATCTTGGCGACCAAATGATGCTCATCCTGCGTCATTGCCAGTGACGCCGCTGCTTGATCGAATGGGGAATATAGCAAGCCATCCTGAGTGGGATCATTTGGCTCTATTCCCAAATCAGGTCTAACAATAGATTCAATAGATCCCCGCAATTCCTCAATCATTTGCGCATCTACATAAAGTGGGCCCTCGCCCAACGTATTCAACATTGCGGATTTACACGGCAGCCATAAAAGAATGACGCGCCCCCCAATGTTCGCCAACATTTCCTTCATTCTTGCCACCCAAGCAGTTTTAAGTTCCTGCACGATAATTGAATAGCGATCTGGGGATTGCTGCTTAATCGAACTCAGCATGTGTTGGACGAAATTGTAGTCCGTGAATTCCACGTCTTCAAAAATTGTTTTCATCATAGATGAAGGGCTAATGAAACGATCGTTTCGTGTTGGATGCACCGAATACAGACGATTTGAAACATTTTGTGCGCCCATGATTTGAATGACAGTGATACTTGAACGGCGGCACATTCTTTGCACATCAGTGTCACGGATAAACGCATCAACGCCGGCACCGATCTGCCCGAAATTTGCGCAAGGTCGATCAATCAATAGACCAAGGTCCGAAACAAATGGCGTGACTGCAAATCGGCCAAAGGTTTCGCCTGCCCCCAAAAACGCTATCGTTTTGTCGCATATTTCAACTTCAGGGCCTCGGAATTTATCTTTGCCAGCCCCGTAACTGCAATATGCGTAATCTAGTAACGACCCACCTTCTTCATAACTCATGGATTCACCCCTTTTGTAGACACCCACTTGCAGATTGACCGAGGATTATTGCCAAATACCTAATGGTAAAATTTACCTCGCTTTTGGCAGTATTTGTCACGAACGCTTGCTGCCTCTGCGTGAGAAGCGTATTGAGAATGCAGATAAAAAGGTTTTGCTATGACAATTGAGAAAATTGGTATTATCGGTGCAGGTCAGATGGGCAATGGCATTTCCCATGTGTGCGCTCTTGCTGGATACGATATTTTGCTAACGGATGTTTCTGCTGACGCTTTGGCGAAATCCTTGGGAATTATCGAAGGCAATCTAAACCGACAGTTAACCAAAGGCACGATCACCGATGCCGAAAAAGCCGATGCTTTAGCGCGCATCACGTTGACCAACAATCTGGCCGATCTTGGGCAAACGGATTTGGTTATTGAGGCCGCCACAGAACGCGAAGAAATTAAGGCCGCGATTTTTGACGAATTACTGCCGCATCTGAAACCCGAAACAATCCTGACGTCGAATACTTCGTCAATTTCCATTACACGTTTGGCCAGCCGCACGGATCGCCCTGAAAAATTCATGGGCTTTCATTTTATGAACCCTGTACCGATCATGCAGTTGGTAGAATTAATCCGCGGCATTGCTACGGACGAGCCCACCTTTAACGCGTGTCAGGGAGTTGTAGATCGCTTGGGCAAGACATCCGCGCCAGCCGAAGACTTTCCAGCGTTCATCGTGAACCGAATTTTGATGCCAATGATTAACGAAGCGATTTATACGCTGTATGAAGGCGTCGGTTCGGTAAAATCTATCGACACCTCGCTAAAACTGGGCGCCAATCATCCAATGGGCCCGCTGGAATTGGCAGACTTTATAGGCTTAGATACTTGTCTGGCGATCATGAATGTTCTGCACGAAGGCCTTGCCGACACGAAATACCGTCCGTGTCCATTGCTGACAAAATATGTCGAGGCAGGCTGGCTTGGCCGCAAAACTGGTCGTGGATTTTATGATTATCGTGGGGAAACCCCCGTGCCGACCCGTTAGAAACGGATGGCTAAATCAGTTCATCTGAAAGTGTAGTGGGTAAAAACCATCTTGGAAATCACCAAACAGATCAGACAAATCAGGATGGGTCATCGGTTCGCCCGTTTCATCCTCGATCAAGTTTTGTTCCGACACATAAGCCACATAATAACTTTGGTCGTTTTCAGCCAGCAAATGGTAAAACGGTTGGTTCTTTACCGGACGGCTTTCTTCGGGAATGGCATCATACCATTCTTCGGTGTTGGAAAACTCAGGATCAACGTCAAACACCACACCGCGAAACGGGTGGCGTTTGTGGCGCACGATTTGACCAAGGTGATACTTGGCAACCATTTCTTGAAACATTTGCTTATCCATAAACAAAGAATTAACCGATATGCCTTGCCTGTGTCTATGACTAAGACGCCAATTTGGGGAAACAGTCTGTGAACCTAATTCTAACAGTCTTTCAAGTTGTAGCCCCTGTTTTCACGCTCGCATTGATCGGTTTCATCTGGGTAAAACTGGACATCGAATACCGCGTTGAGTTTGTCACCAAGCTGGCAATGACGGTATCTATCCCCTGTCTAATATTCGTCGCATTAATGAAAACCAAAGTGTCTGGCTCTGCCCTTACTGCGATCTCACTTGCTTCGATCGTCGCATATGCAGGCGTTACTTTAATTATGTTTTTATTTATTAAAATTAACAGGTTAAGTGCCCCAACATATTTGGCGCCACTCATTTTTGGCAACACCGGTAATCTTGGCATTCCCCTTGCTTTGTTTGCCTTTGGCGAGGTTGGCCTGCAATACGCCGTGGTTAGTTTCGCCATTATGGCAGTTTATTCTTTCACCGCCGGTATTTGGATTGTCAGCGGCGGCGGAAACCCCCTAAAGGCGTTGAAAGAACCCATGGTTGGGGCCACCATATTGGGTGGAATTTTCCTTTGGCAAGGTTGGGAAACGCCGGTTTGGATCACCAACGCGTTGGAACTTTTGGGTCAGATGGGCATTCCATTGATGCTGATTACCCTAGGTGTTGCGTTGGCGCGACTCAGTCCTGCTGGGCTTTTGCGTGCTTTTTGGCTGTCTTTAGCCAAGGTCATTATCTGCGCGGCAATCGCATGGACTGTGGCTGTTTTGTTCAAACTCGATGACGTGGCATTTGCTGTTCTAGTCTTACAAGTATCCACACCTGTGGCCGTGACATCCTACCTTATCGCACAAAAATACGGCGCTAATGCAGGCGAGGTCGCAGGCATGGTCGTTGCCAGCACATTCCTATCCATCGCCTTCATTCCAATTCTATTAGCATTCCTACTTTAATGTGACTTTGCAGAGCATCATTTTGACGATATAATTAAAAGAAAAAGCAGTACCTATGAAAAGAGCAGCACTTCTATTCGGATTATTAATTCTTGCCGCATGCGGCGGACCAGGAAGTGCGCCGAAAAATCTAGATGATGCTTGTTCTATTGTTCGTCAGAACCCAACGTACCTAAAGGCCTTCAAGAAGACCCAAGGTAAATGGGGCATTCCGGTCGCCTTGCAGATGGCGGTGATTTATCAGGAAAGCAAATTCCGCGCTAAGGCACGAACACCCTTTAGATATTCAATGGGCGTGATCCCAATGGGGCGGCAATCATCGGCGTATGGATATTCACAGGCGTTGGATGCGACTTGGGATGAATACCGTCGCAAAACCCGCAGCCTAGGTGCAAAACGGCACAACATCAGCGATGCCACTGATTTCATGGGTTGGTATATGAACCAGTCGTATGAAAAAGTTGGCATTTCTAAAACCGATACAGCCGCGCAGTATCTGGCTTATCACGAAGGTCACACTGGGTATTCAAAACGCACCTATCGCAAGAAACCTTGGTTGGTTAGAATTTCCAAAGAACTGGAAAGCCGCGCGTTTGAATATCACACGCAACTGATTGCATGCGGAAAACTTTAAAACGATTAGCAATTATTTATTACGCTTGGCAGTTTCCACAACGATGCTGAAAAGTGACGCGGGTAATGTTTCTTTACGTTCCATCAGACCCAGTATCACCGTCGTCTGTGAACCACCGCCATCATTGATAACCCATTGGCGCAACTCGACAGGGTCAGCTGTAAATACCAATTCAATCGAGCCATAATCAGGATGCTCTGGATCTTGGGCAATGACGGTTGTTGAGTTTCCGCCGTCTTGATGACCCACAACCATTTTCGAATTGGTCAAATTGACATTGCGTTCCAAAATAATGTTCAAGGGGGTGCGCTTAAGCGGGAACTGTTCTGGTGGGGTGTTGGATTTGGCGTCAAAAATCGCAACCTGACTGCCACCAGCAATCACAAGGCTTTCTTCAGGTGGGTTATATTCAAACCTGATACGTCCTGGGCGATGCAAATAGAGCGTGCCAGTTGAAATTGTGCCGTCTGCATTGATCTGCGTGAATTCTGTTTGCGCGCGTTTTAGATCATTAAAATACGCAGAGATATCACTTAACGGGATTTTTTCGGCCATAGCCGATGTTCCAGCCAACCCAAGGGCCAGTGCCGGGATCAGGGCTAATTTTAGTACGTGTTTCATAAAACAAACCTAGGCATTCGGGCGCAAATTTCCAGAGGGAAAAATGCGCCTGTCGTTGCTTTTACGATCACTTTTCAGGGATCAGGATATCGCGTTTGCCCACGTGGTTTGCTGGGCTGACCAATCCACTGTCTTCCATTTGTTCAACCAAACGGGCGGCTTTGTTATACCCAATCGCCAATTTACGTTGAATGTAGGATGTTGAACATTTTCGATCATTGATGACGATTTGCACCGCTGTATCATATAGCGCGTCTTCGCCGTCTGTATTGCCACCCAGACCCAGAACCGCATCTATGCTGCTTTCGCGATCTTCACTTGGGCCATCAACGACGCCACCAACATATTCTGGCGGGCCAAACGCCTTAAGATGATTAACGATCTCTTCGACTTCTTCATCAGAACAGAACGGGCCGTGGACACGGGTGATTTTTGATCCCCCCGCCATATAAAGCATGTCACCCATGCCCAATAATTGTTCCGCACCCATTTCACCCAGAATCGTGCGACTGTCGATTTTGCTGGTCACTTGGAAACTGATCCGCGTTGGGAAGTTGGCCTTGATCGTACCCGTGATAACATCAACAGATGGACGTTGGGTCGCCATAATCAAGTGAATGCCAGATGCACGCGCCATCTGTGCCAGACGCTGAATACACGCTTCAATTTCTTTGCCAGCGACCATCATAAGATCGGCCATCTCATCCACGACAACCACAATATATGGCAGTTTTTCTGGCGCGAATTCTTCGGTTTCAAAAATTGGCTCACCGGTGTCATCATCAAAACCGGTTTGCACGGTACGGCTGAACATTTCATTTTTGTCCAACGCATCAGCCACGCGACCATTGTATCCGTCAATGTTCCGCACGCCCATTTTGGACATCTTTTTGTAACGCTCTTCCATCTCGCCCACGACCCATTTCAGGGCAACAACCGCCTTTTTAGGGTCTGTAACAACAGGTGACAGAAGATGGGGAATGCCGTCATAAACCGACAGTTCCAGCATTTTGGGATCGATCATGATCATCCGGCATTCATCCGGACTTAGCTTATAAAGCAGCGACAAAATCATTGTATTGATCGCCACCGATTTACCCGAACCGGTTGTACCCGCGATCAACAAATGCGGCATCTTTGCAAGGTTCGCCACGATCGGTTCGCCACCGATGTCCTTGCCCAACGCCAATGGCAGTTTTTGATTGCCGTCCCCAAAATCACGATGCGAAAGAATTTCGCGCAAGGCCACAGTTTCACGTTGTTCATTGGGCAACTCGATCCCGATAACCGTACGACCAGGAACCGTGGATACACGGGCAGAAAGTGCAGACATGGATCGTGCGATGTCGTCAGACAATCCAATAACGCGACTAGCCTTTAGGCCTGGTGCGGGTTCTAATTCGTACATCGTCACCACTGGACCGGGGCGCACTGAAACGATTTCACCTTTAACGCCATAGTCATCCAGCACGCTTTCCAACATGCGGGCATTTTCTTCCAACGCCTCATCAGACAGGGATGCACGTTCGATTTTCACAGGTTTTGCCAGCAATCCCAGCGGCGGCATTTCGTAATTGGAACGATTGCTTTCCTCAAATTGCAAAGCTGGCTGTGCCTCGGCAATGGCACGTTTGCTTGGGGCCGCAGGTTTCTTGGGCGTATGTTGCACAAGGTTTTTTGTTTCGGGCTGCACAACCGCACGACTAGCCTGACGCAACATAGTGCGCAACGCGTCTTCTTGCGGTGCATTCGTATCCAATTCTTCGATCAGCGCATCATCCAATGCCGCCAAATCATCGGTATCATCCAACATTTCATATTCATTTGATACCGGTGTCCTAGTTGTAACAGGCGTTGCTGGGTCTTGTGTGTAACGTGTTGCGACCAAAGGTGTGGCTGGTATTTCCTTATTTAAGACCAGCGGTTCTTGGCGACCTTGGCTTTGTCCAACCAATCGCGATTCACGATTTTTGATGACATTGGCAATTTTGTTTTTAACACGATCAGGATGGGCTTCTTCTATGTCGCCCTCAAACGCTTGTTGTTCCACCAGTTCGGGTTCTGGATCAGCAGCGCGCGTAAGACCCGGCAGGCGACCAAAAAGACCACGGCGTGGTTCCGGCGCTGTTTCTTCTTGCTGTACTGGTGCCGCTTGAACCCCATCAAATGTGGGTTCTTGCATCTGGTGAGATACAGTTTCGCGCACCACCAATGGGCGGATGTGATTTGGCGCCATCGTCGCGGCACGCGCGGCTTCGGCTTCTTCATATTGTGCTGCCTCTTCGGCTGCGATTGCCGCGGCGGCACGACGCTCTTGGCGAGCCAAATTTTGGTTACGCATGCCTGTCATAGCTTTGGTACCTGCAAAACCAAACAACCGCATGACGCCAGCATATATCATCACCAAACCGATCAACATCCGACGGAAAATCATCCGCAACTCATCGCGGGTAAAGCCAAGTACAAACAACGCCATTGCAACCAAAGCTGCTGCAAACAGTGCGCTTGTTACCTTTAGGCCTAACGCAAGATTGGCAGGTACCGCACTAAGAACGGCGCCCAAAATCGTATCGCCGAACAATCCGCCAAGACCAAAACTATGGGACCAAGCCGCGCCCGGCACATGAGTGGATGCGTAAATTGCAGCCAAAGCCACAACGATAGGGGCAAAAATAACCCGTCCAAGCGCACGATCTGCACCCACATGGCGGAACAAACGAATGCCCCATACAGCAAAAACCAGCGAAATCGCCCATGATCCCATGCCAATGATGATAAACAAAGGCGACGCCAGTGACGCCCCGAAACGGCCCAGATAGTTTTGTGCCGGCGCATCTGATGCTGACATCCAATTGGGATCTTCAGGCACATAGGAAAACAGGATCAACGACAGCAAAACCGCTAAGACCATCAAGCCCAAACCGATCAGTTCTTGCCCGCGCTGTTCGATCATCGCTTGCGTTTTACTGTCCAACAAAGGATCGCGTGTACGTGCTTGATAAGATGCCATAATGACTAGTCCTTAACCCATTAAACAATCGCGCAGCGTTGTCAGCGCACGATGCAGTTCTTGTTTTTCGGTCACCATGGCGACCCTAATATATTCACTTGCCGGATTTTTTCCGTCGACCTCGACGGCAAAATACCCGCCCGGCACAACCCGAATACCCGTCTCTTGCCAAAGGCGAAGCGCGGCGGCCTCACCGTCTTGTACGTTCAACCACAGAAAGAAACCGCCTGCGGGTGGTGTATATCCATTTGCGCCAGCAAAGACCTGATCCGCAATTTTGTATTTTTCTTGGTATAACTTGCGCGAAGCGATGACATGTTCCTCATCGTCCCAAAGACGTGCGGAAACTTTCTGTATCGGCAAAGGCAATGGCGCACCTGCATAGGCACGTAATTCTTTAACCTTGGCGATGGATTTCGGACCACCTGCAACAAAACCACTACGCAAACCTGGTAGATTGGATCGCTTGGACAATGAGTGGAAAACCAAAACGCGTTCAGGATCAGCCCCAAGTTCGGCGGCCATTTGCAATGCGCCTAATGGTGGTTCATCGCGGTAAATTTCGGAATAGCATTCGTCAGCGAAAATTTTGAAATCGTGTTTTTCAGCCAGTCCAAACACGACCTTCCAATAAGCCCGATCGGCAATCGCGCCCTCGGGATTTGAAGGCGAGCAAATATAAGCGACCGTTGTACGATTAAGTGTTGTTTCATCAAGCGAGGCAAAGTCTGGCAAAAACCCCGACATCGGCGTTGAAGGCACAAAAATTGGATCAGCCGTCGAGGCCAATGCGCCGATTGCATAAACAGAATAATATGGATTTGGCAGCAAAACCGCTGGTTTAGTGCCGTTTTTGGTTTCTGGTGACAAGGCAACGCAGGCGTTGAATAATCCTTCACGCGTACCATTCAGGGCCATGATTTGCTGACTTGCATCGACACGCACACCAAAGCGGCGATCGATCCAACCGGCGATACTGTCCAGCAATTCATCTGAACCATAGTTGGGTGGGTATTTTCCAAAACCGGCAGCGTGTTTAGCCATATCGGTTCCAACCCAATCGGGGAACGCGTGGCGTGGCTCGCCAATGGTCATGTTTATCACGTCGCCACCCGCTGGGTGCACGTCTAAAAGCCCGCGAATACGCGGCCACACATGTTCAGGAAGGTTGGAAAACCTCTCAGGAAACGCCATTACTGCCTCAGTTCTTCAGGGTCATTTCGCCCCGTTATCCTGTAAACATAGCCAATGGCGCGGTGCGGGTCCAGAAAAACCGCACAAAAATCCGTTTATTTCAGTCTTTTATGTGGCTTTTAGGCCAAGGCAGCCTCTGCTGCTGCCCCAATCCGCAATAACTTGTGTTCGCTCATCGGGCCTGCCGTAAACATAATTCCAGCCGATGGCATACTTGTCGGCAGGGTCAAAGAAGCTGATCCCATCAAATTTCCTATGCGTGTATTGCGCAATGCCAATAGGTTTTCAGTGTTAAAATAGCCATCTTCGGTCAGCAAACGATCGACATTCGGCGGTAAAATCGCCGAACTTGGCATGATAACCGCGTCATAGCCCGCCGTCTTTGCTGCATAAATTTCGCGAATCTCAGCCAACCGTTGCCAAGCTTTTACAAAATCGCTGGCCAAAACATCTTTGCCAGCCATAAATCGCGCCAAAATGGGAGGGAACATTTTTTCAGGGTCCGCCTCAATTTCACGGCTCCACGTGCCATACGCCTCGGCGCTATACAAAACACCGGTCAATTGCATCGCTTCGTGAACAACCTCAATTGCACCATTTTCAACATGCGCACCTGCGTTTTTCAGGGCATCACAGGCCGTATCAAAGCCTGATTTTGGCGCGTCACGCACTTCTTCCATGGCAATCGTGTCCAATATCAAAAACCGCTTGCCCACAAGGCTGGCACAGTCAAGGTTAGCTGATTTTCCACCCTCAAGGGCCGCCAACATTAAATTCGCGTCCTCAACAGATCGGCACAATGGGCCAACCGTGTCAAAACTGGCA
>ERZ1048872.1751-NODE-1751-length-17212-cov-4.595908_pt1 | contig 17212 bp, 15 predicted proteins | sample MGYA00383100_ERZ1048872 | MGnify/ENA primary metagenome ERZ1048872 (study PRJEB29581, sample SAMEA5548370) | metagenome | biome: marine; feature: coastal; material: water | depth 50 m | study: Short-term variability in the microbial, nano- and picoplankton... | reverse complement strand
GCGGGTGAAAAACGTCCGCCGTCAAACCCTGGCGTATGCCGACCCTTTTGCATGCCTTCGACCACGAAAATATCCTCTTCAAAGACGCCTTTCCAAAGGTCTGCGTTTTTTTCACGTAACTTTTGATCCGTGTCAGTCGATGAATAATACAAATGCACATGCTCAACCGTTGTGTCTTGGGAGGTTGGTTCCAAAATGATTGCGTATCCATGATCGCGTTGTGCCGCGAGCAATACATTAGGGAACAGTGATACGTATTCGGCACCTTCATTCCATTTGTCGCTAAGGTTTGAAAAATCGGGAAATTTTTGACCTTGATCGCCCTCTAATTGACGGTAAACTAGTGTGCCTTGACCAGAATATTCACCTTGTTTTTCAATGTGGTAATGATCTTCAAGGCGTGAATAACTGTTTAGGCCGGGGTGTATCCACGGTAAATGATAGCTTTCGCAATAGTTCTCAACCGCAAGTTTCCAGTTACAATTTACATCAAGCGTAAAGCCACTTGAGCCGCCGCCATGATAATGAGGTTGATCAAATTCTGCCCAGCGCTGGATTAAATCGGCATTCACCACCTCAAAGGGATCAGCCGCGCCGTCGATGTTCACAAAAACAATGTCGCGCCAGATGTGGCTGCGCACCTCAAGCAGGCCAAGTTCGGATCGAACAATTGCAGGATGCACATTATTTCCAGGCCCGCCGACATGGGGTGTGGACACCAATTTCCCTTGGGTCGAATAACACCAAGAATGGTAAGGGCATCGAATGGCGCCCTCAATTTTGGCGGGTTCTTGAACCAAAATCATTCCACGGTGGCGGCAGATGTTTTGGAAAACACGCACCACGCCTTCGCGGTCACGCAGCAACAACAACGGAATTCCCAGCAATTCGATTGGCTTTGCATCACCGTTTTCAGGTACAGCAGACGCCACATCAAGCGCGGCCCAATTCGCAAAAAACAGCGCGTGCTTTTCTTCTTCGTGAACCTGTGGGTCAATGTAATGGGCATTAGGCAGGCCATTTGCCTGATCTAAAGGGCGGCGAACTGTGGAAATATCGGTAAGCATAATTTCAGCCTTTGATGGGGTTTCTTAGCTGAATTTGGTGTCAAAATAGCAAAACGGTCGCGTTTTAATGCGACCGTCTATGTCGTTTTTGTCGTTGTTCTGAATAAGAACAAAGAAAACTATTCGTCGTCGCGCAATCCGCGCGCAAGGGCGGCAACGCCTGTGCGGGCAACTTCACACAATCCTAATGGGCGCATCAATTCGGCAAATGCGTCGATTTTTTCGGGTGTGCCTGTCAGCTCAAACACAAAACTGTTCAGCGTTGTGTCAACGACTGATGCGCGAAAAATATCAGCTGTGCGGATCGCCTCGACCCGTTTGTCGCCAACACCTGCAACTTTGAACAGTGCCAATTCGCGTTCCACTGAGGGGCCTTCAACTGTAAGGTCGTGCACCTCATAAACGGGAACCATGCGTTCTAGTTGGGTTTTGATTTGATTGATGACCGAAGGCGTGCCCGTTGTCACAACCGTGATGCGTGAGCGTTTGCTTTCGTGATCAATTTCAGAAACTGTCAAACTTTCGATATTGTAACCACGGCCAGCAAACAGACCAATGACCCGTGCCAAAACGCCGGCTTCATTGTCAACGATGGCGGCAAGTGTGTGACGTTCCATGGTGTCTCCGAAAGAATTCTTAAGATCGTAGGCTGATTTCTTGGAAGAGCCTTTTTTGATGTGTAGAGCGTTCATATCTTTATCCTTAAACCAAAACTGCGCCGGACGCGTCGATTGCGTCTTGAACGCCAGCGTCGTTCATCAACATTTCGTTGTGGGGGGCACCTGATGGGATCATTGGGAAACAGTTTTCATGTTTCTCAACCAAGCAATCAAATAGAACCGGTCCGTCATAGGCCAACATTTCACGGATCGCGTCATCCAGATCTGCAGGATCAGAACACAAAATACCCTTAGCACCAAAGGCTTCAGCCAATTTGACAAAGTCTGGCAAAGATTCTGACCAAGAATGTGAATACCGCTCGCCGTGCAGTAATTCTTGCCACTGACGAACCATGCCCAAACGCTCGTTGTTCAAAATGAATTGCTTCACGGGCAGGCGATATTGGGATGCTGTGCCCATTTCCTGCATGTTCATCAGCCAGCTTGCCTCGCCAGCTACGTTGATCACCAAACCATCAGGATGCGCCACTTGCACACCGATTGAGGCCGGAAAACCATAACCCATAGTGCCTAGACCACCCGATGTCATCCAACGGTTTGGATCTTCAAAACCCAAATACTGCGCGGCCCACATTTGGTGCTGACCCACTTCGGTCGTGATGAAACGATTGGGATGATCCTTGGTCAACGCCTCAAGGCGTTCAAGGGCATATTGCGGCTTGATCGTTTTTGGTGACGGTGTGAAATCCAAGCAGCGAATTTTTTGCCAATCAGAAATTGTCGCCCACCAGCTTTGAACTTCGGGTTTGTTTGTAATGCTGCCACGCTTTTTCCAAAGCGCCAGTGCATCGGCCAAAACAGATGCAACATCGCCAACAATTGGCACATCAACATGGATGATTTTGTCGATTGATGATGGGTCAATGTCGATATGAACTTTGTGGCTGTCTGGGCTGAACGCATCAATGCGGCCCGTAATCCGATCATCAAAACGCGCGCCGACGTTGATCATAAGGTCACAACCATGCATGGCCAAGTTTGCCTCATATAAACCGTGCATGCCCAACATACCCAACCAGTTTTTGCCTGATGCCGGATATGCACCCAAACCCATCAAGGTTGAAGTGATAGGAAAGTTTGTTGCGGCTACGAATTCACGCAAGGTCGCACTTGCCTCAGGGCCTGAATTGATCACGCCACCGCCTGTATAAAACAACGGGCGTTCGGCATTTTCCATCAATTCAACCATGGCCAAAATTGCGTCCGCGTCACCTTTGGTGCGCGGCTGGTAATGGCCAAGATCGGCATTTTCTGGTGGGATATAATTGCCATCCGCAAATTGAACGTCTTTAGGAATGTCGACCAAAACAGGGCCAGGGCGACCGGATGTTGCTACGTGGAAAGCCTCGTGAATGGTGCTGGCAAGTTCTTCGGTGTCCTTCACCAACCAATTATGTTTGGTGCAGGGGCGCGTGATGCCAACGGTATCGGCCTCTTGAAAGGCGTCATTGCCGATCATGAAAGTTGGAACCTGACCTGTAAGAACGATAATTGGAATGGAATCCAACAGTGCATCCGTCAGACCGGTTACGGCGTTCGTGGCGCCAGGGCCAGAGGTTACAAGCACGACACCAGGTTTACCTGTTGAACGCGCATATCCTTCGGCGGCATGGACAGCACCTTGTTCATGGCGCACCAAATAGTGGCGAATGTCATTTTGTAAGAAGATCTCATCATAAATGGGCAGGACCGCGCCACCAGGGTAGCCAAAGACAGTGTCCACGCCCTGATCTTTAAGGGCCTGTACAATCATTTTCGCGCCGGTCATTTGATTTGCGCCTGTCGTCTGACTTGTCATCTTGCTTCTCCACTTGACGTCTTTAAACATAAAAAAACCCCCGATTGTCGGGGGCGCATGGTTTCCATTATGGATTTCCGTTACCGGACCATGCGCTTGGTTCTGACTAGGACGAGGATGTCGTTCATCGGGGGTTCCTTTTCTTGTGGGGGACTTTATGGCGAGCAAAATCGGGCGTCAACAGTGAAATCGGCAATTAATTCAATATTTTTTGCAATTTTTTGTACTTTTATTTCGTTTTGGTGTCGAGATTTGAAATTAAGCGAAAAACTGACGATGATTTATGATGATATTCGTGGTTCGACCTGTTAGGAGCAGGGGACGGACGGTTGAGGTCGATGCAATGGCCGTCACATTTATTGATCGCAAACTTGTTTGGGGTACCTAAATACACCCGTAAATTACTGACAATGCGAATGGTTTGCGTTGTTTGGTGCGAATGCCCATTGTCTTTCCCCGCATTCTCGATTTAATGTAAGTCACCAGCCCCACGATTTGTGGTCGGCTAGTAGAGTTTACCTGTGACAAAGCAAATGGCGCGATGTTGTGCCGTCTTTCTTACAGATGGAATGGCCCCCTTTTACAGGGCCCGTGAGTTGTCTGGACTACTCGAAGGTACCAGACGTTTAATTGGGCGCATGTTGCGCCAGAAAGAAACGCGATGATGAGCGCTGTGCCATTGAGAACAAGTGACCGACGGGAAATCCCCTCGGCGCTGTTTGGCCGCGCCGATATATCATTCGCCATAACAAGCCACATTTTTACCGCTCTATCTCCCCCGGGGGACAGGCGGCATATATGTGCCGAAAGAACAAATGGCAAAAAAGATGCTAATCGATGCCACTCACGCGGAAGAAACCCGCGTTGTTGTGGTAGACGGAAACAAAGTCGAAGAATTTGATTTTGAATCACTGAATAAGCGCCAGCTTGCTGGCAACATTTATCTGGCAAAAGTAACGCGGGTTGAACCCTCGCTTCAGGCGGCCTTTGTTGATTATGGTGGAAATCGCCATGGTTTCTTGGCGTTTTCTGAGATTCATCCAGATTATTACCAAATCCCAGTTGCGGATCGTGAGGCATTGTTGGCCGACGAACGCGCTTATGCTGAGGCTTTGAACGAAGCTGCTGAAACAGAAGAAAAGAAACCCAATCGCCGTCGTCGTGGCCGTGGAAAACCACGCCCCGAAGCGATGGCCTCTAATTCGGGTGACGAGGACGCGGTTGTAAGCGAAGAAATCGTTGATGATGCGGTAACAGATGCCGAGGTCGTTGCCGAAGAAAAACCAGTTAAACGTGCACGCAAGCCACGTCGCACCAAGGAACAGATCGCGGCTGACAAAGAGGCTGCGGCAATTGCCAAGGCTGAAAAAGCTGCTGCAAAAGAGGCTGCTAAAGCTGCAAAAGAAGCAGAAAAAGCCGCGGCAAAAGAAGCCAAAGCCAAGGCCAAAGCAGAAAAGAACGCACCAGCCAAAGACGCCGAAGTGTCAGAGGCCGCGCCTGTTGAAAACACAGCCGACAAAGAAATCGGTGGCATGGGTGTGATTGATCTGGACGGTGATGATGATCAGTCAAATGATGATATGGTCGAAGGTTTCGCCAAAGATGATGGTGTTACACCTGCTGATTTGGATGAAAATATCGAATCTGTGGCCGACGAGGATGTTTCCGAGGAAATTCGCACGCCGCGTAAGCCACGTCCAAAACGCTATCGCATTCAAGAAGTGATCAAAGTACGCCAAATCTTGTTGGTGCAGGTTGTTAAAGAGGAACGCGGTAACAAAGGCGCGGCCCTTACGACTTATTTGTCATTGGCAGGTCGTTATTGCGTTCTTATGCCAAACACAGCGCGCGGTGGTGGGATTTCCCGCAAAATCACCAATGCGGCGGACCGCAAAAAACTAAAAGAAATCGCAACCGAGATCGAAGTGCCGCAAGGCGCAGGTCTGATTGTGCGTACGGCGGGTGCCAAACGCACCAAGTCTGAAATCAAGCGTGACTACGAATACCTTCAACGTCTGTGGGAAGAAATTCGTGCCCTGACGCTTAAATCTATCGCACCTGCGAAAATTTACGAAGAAGGTAACCTGATCAAACGTTCGATCCGCGATCTTTATAACGGTGACATCGACGAGGTGTTCGTAGAAGGCGAAAACGGTTATCTGGTTGCCAAAGAATTCATGAAAATGTTGATGCCGACCCACGCGAAAAACGTGCGTCATTATCAAGATAAAATGCCATTGTTTGCGCGTTATCAGGTCGAAAGCTATCTGGCGGGCATGTTTAACCCGACGGTTCAGTTGAAGTCTGGCGGTTACATCGTGATTGGCATTACAGAAGCGTTGGTTGCCATCGATGTTAACTCTGGTCGCGCAACCAAAGAAAGCTCGATCGAAGAAACCGCTGTGAAAACCAACCTTGAGGCCGCCGAAGAGGTTGCGCGTCAATTGCGCTTGCGTGATTTGGCTGGTTTGATCGTGATCGATTTCATCGACATGGAAGATCGCCGTAACAATGCAGCCGTTGAAAAGCGTATCAAGGATCGTTTGAAAACAGATCGTGCGCGCATTCAAATCGGTCGTATTTCCGGTTTTGGTTTGATGGAAATGTCACGTCAGCGTCTGCGTCCTGGTATGCTAGAGGCCACGACCCAACCATGCCCATCTTGCCACGGCACGGGTTTGGTTCGTTCTGATGACAGCCTTGCCTTGTTGATCATTCGCCAGCTCGAAGAAGAAGGCGTGAAGCGTAAGTCAAAAGAAGTATTGGTCAAAGCACCGATTGCGATTGCCAACTTCATGATGAACGAAAAACGTGAACATATTGCAACGATTGAAGGCCGCTATGGTCTGTCAATTCGCATCGAGGCCGATCCGTTCCTTATCAGCCCAGATTTCACAATCGAGCGTTTCAAAACAGCGACGCGCAACGTGGTTGAGGTTGAAGCACCGGTAATTTCTATCGATACCGCCGATTTGCCGGACTTGGTTGAAGAAGAAATTGCTGATGCCGTGGTCGTTTCTGACACACCAGAAGGTGTTGAAGGTGAAGGCGAAGCCCAACCCAAGAAAAAACGCCGTCGTCGTCGTCGTCGTCGGGGTGGCGGTAACAACAACAATGAAAATGGCAATGTTGATCAAAATGCCGAAGGTCAAGAAGCTGGTGAAAATCAGAATAATGACCAAGCAGCTGAGGATAATTCATCTGATGCCGTTGCAACAGATGAAACATCTGCAGGCGATAACGAAAAGACCGCAGAAGCAAATCAAGCCGAGACAAGCGGTGATGATGCTGAACAACCTGTAAAGAAACGGCCCGCTCGACGCCCACGTCGTTCGCGTAAGAAGAATACTGACAACGAAGTTCCATCGGATACCGCAGCAGAAGCGCCAGTTGAAGGTGCAGAGGCTGCTTTGGTTGAAGAGACAGCCACAGCAGAACCTGTCGCGGTTGTTGAAGAAACAGCACCAGAAACAGCGGTTGTGCCGGAACCGGTTGTTGAGTCGACACCAGAACCAACACCAGAGCCAGTTGCAGAAACAGTTTCAGAACCCGTCGTAGAATCTGTTCTTGAACCAGTTGCACCAGAACCAGAGGTTCCCGCAAAACCTAAACGTCGTGGCTGGTGGTCACGCGGCTAGAAATACAAAACCCCGCGCTTTGTGAGCGCGGGGTTTTTTTATTGCGGCAAACGGTTGGTTCAAACTTTTTGCAAGTAAAACTCTAATTGATCGCCGTCTTGGCTTTGCGACACCAATAAGTGGCCCGATTCCAAACAGAAATGTGGAAAATCAATGATCGCAGCAGGATCATCTGCCACAACGCGCAAAACCTGACCAACATCTAGCGCCTGCAAACGTTTACGCGCTTTTAGCACTGGCAACGGGCACAAAAGACCAATCGCATCCAATTCAGCGTCCCAATTCATGGCTCAACCCTCAAACGTTACAATTTCACCACGTAGATGTGAAAAAACCTGACGTGACCTGCCCAGACTTATAGCATAGAGCATTGAACAGGAAGGACAGGCATTATGTTTGGATATGAATTTTTTGAAGCGGGTTTGCTGGTACAGATCCTTTTGGCGGTATTTGGTGGCTTGATCTCGTTTCTGTCGCCCTGTGTATTGCCAATCGTTCCTTCATATTTGGCCTATATCAGTGGCACGACGCTGGCGGATCTTACGGATGGGGAAAAACCCAACAGTGCCGTAATGCCTGCTGTTTTCTTTGTTCTGGGCTTATCCACTGTATTTATGTTGCTTGGTTTTACGGCATCCTTTTTGGGGCAACTTTACCTGCAAAACCAAACCATTTTGACGCAAATCGCCGGTGTGGTGATTGTGGTATTTGGTTTGCATTTCATCGGTATCATCCGCATTCCGTTTTTGTACCGCGAGGCGCGTGTTGACGTGAACACCAAAGGTGGCAGCGCGTTTGGTGCTTATATCCTTGGTCTTGCCTTTGCATTTGGTTGGACGCCCTGTTTAGGCCCAATCTTATCTGCAATTTTGGCAATGGCGGCGGATCAAGGCAGCACGGCACGCGGCACCATGATGTTGGCCTTTTATGCAATCGGCCTTGGTATTCCCTTTTTGCTAAGCGCAATTTTCCTAAGCCGCTCGATGGTTTTAATGACTCGGATCAAACGCCACATGGTGCTGATCGAACGCATCATGGGGGCGTTGCTTGTTGTCGTTGGATTGGCGTTAATCTTTGGGTTTTTCACGCGCTTTAGCTGGTGGTTGTTAGAAGCCTTTCCCGCACTTCAGACCTTTGGTTGATATTACGCCGCCACTGCGCAATGATGAACCAAAGCGACAGTGAAAAGGATCTGGGGAATGAGCATAGCCCCCGACGCAACAGCCCAAAAACAAGTTCATAATCGGCGTGTATTCTACGTGCCGGGGTTTGATCCGTTTCATGCCCGTCGTTATCGCGAACTTTATCGCACCGAAGGAGCCGATCAGGCGAAAATCAGTGGATATGAAATAACCCAATCGCGCAAAGAGGGCGGTGGTGCTTACGGTTGGCACGTCGCGGCAAAGATTGATGATAAGTCGGTGACAGCGGATATTGATGTGTTGATCTGGGCGGATATTGTCCGAAAATCAATGAAAGCGGGCATTTTAGGCACATACGCTCAACTGGCCACGACCGCTTGGACCTATATTTCGACCGGCGTTCTATTTCGGTTAACCGGATTGCGAAAAGGGCCAGTAATCGCCGCCCTTTATCCTGTATTCATGTTGTTAGGTCAGTTGCTTTTGGCGGCTGTATTTGCATTTGGGTCAGGGTATGTTCTTTCGTTTATCACACCTTGGATCAGCGGTTTGGGTCTGTTGGCAGGGTATGCAATTCTAACGTGGTTTCGCAAAAAAGACGGCAAGTTCTATGCGTATTATTTGCTACACGACTTTGCGTTTTGCGCCCGTTGGCGTGGGGCTAATCCTGCGGCAATTGAGGATCGCCTGGCCGCGTTTACCGATCAAATTGCCGAGGCGCTGAATTCATCGACTGATGAAGTTCTTATTGTGGGCCATTCATCCGGCGCACATCTGGCGGTGTCTGCCTTGGCTGATTTGATCCGTCAGGGCAGGGTGCCTAAAGCCGGCCCCCGGTTGGCATTTTTGTCATTGGGGCATGCGGTGCCAATGGTTTCCTTCTTACCCAATGCACATCGTTTGCGGGCGGATTTGAATTACTTGTGTCAGCGCGATGAGCTGTTTTGGCTAGATGTAACAGCACCTGGTGATGGTTGCTGTTTTGCGCTTTGTGATCCAGTCTCGGTTTCAGGTGTTGCACCGGATGAAGGTAAAAAATGGCCCATAATGATTTCCGCGGCATTTACTAAATCCCTTAGCCCTAAACGATGGAACGAATTAAAACGCCGATACTTTCGACTGCATTTTCAATATCTTTGCGCTTTTGATGCGCCAAAGGATTATGACTATTTCAAAATTACAGCAGGACCAATTGCACTGGCTGATCGCTTTCAGGGACGTAATTCCTCTAAAAGTCGCATTGATAAATCGGTTTCTGGCTTTACTGGAATGACGCCGTGATTATTGCCCCAAAACCAAGGCCGCGCGCCGATAATGTTTCGCTTTTTAAATACCTAAGACTGTTTCGCGCTGATATTCTGTCGGCACAGCCAGCGCGATTGTACCGTGCATGGATGGCCGAATTCAAAACACCATTTTTTAGCAGTTACATGATAAATCAGCCGGAATTATTGGATTTGGTTCTTAAGGAACGACCCAAAGAGTTTCCTAAATCTGATCGAATTGGTGCTGGGTTGCGCCCTTTGTTAGGGAATTCCGTGTTCCTTACAAATGGTGAAACTTGGGAACGTCAGCGGCGTATTATTGATCCAGCCTTTGAGGGTGGGCGCCTGCGCGATACATTCACCGCGATTTCCGCCGCAGCGGATGCCGCCGTTTTGCGGATGCGCGATCAAGCGTCGGGGCAGCCCGTCGATATCGAACCAGAAACCAGTCATGCAGCCGCCGATGTTATTTTTCGCACTTTGTTTTCGATACCGATTGAAAATACCACGGCGCAGTCGGTCTTTACCGAATTTCAAGTCTATCAGCGTAGCCAACCGATATTAAACTTAGCCGCATTTCTGCCTGGCCCGCGTTGGATGCCCAAGTTTTTTCGCAAGAGCACCAAAAAGTCGGCTGCGCGAATTCGCAAATTGATCTTGGAATTAACGCAATCTCGTTTGGCTGACATTAACGCAGGCACCGCGCCCAATGATTTGGCCACGAAGATCATGACAACAAAGGATCCCGTGACAGGCCAAACTTTTGATTTGAATGAAATGGTCGATCAGGTTGCGATATTTTTTCTGGCAGGCCATGAAACCAGTGCCTCGGCGCTAGCTTGGGCGCTGTATTTGTTGGCGATGGATCAAGAGGCCCAGACGCGCGCCGCGACCGAAGCACAAGAATTGCTAGCGAACGGCCCGCTTCAATTTTCTGACTTGTCCAAGTTGAAATACACGCGCGATGTGTTTCGTGAAACTCTGCGTCTTTTCCCGCCTGTGCCAATGATGGTGCGGGAAAATCAAGAAGAACAAATCTTCCGCGAGCGAAAGATCAAGAAGGGCGCGCAAATCGTGCTGTCACCTTGGCATTTGCAACGGCATGAACGGCTTTGGGAAAACCCAGATGCCTTTGATCCTGATCGTTGGTCAGCGCCCGAAGGCAAAGAAAGCCAGCGCAACGCCTATATGCCATTTTCGACCGGACCACGGGTTTGCACGGGTGCCGGTTTTGCGATGATCGAGGGCGTGGTGTTACTCGGCAAAATATTGGCCGAATATCAATTTGAAATTGTTCGTGAAAAACCAGCGGTTCCCATTGCGCATTTAACGGTGCGCGGTCGAGATGGCATTTGGTTGAAAATCAATTCGCGTCAGAAACATTCTGAATAGTTTTCAAGACAAACACACGAATGGCAGATGCCAATCCTGTGTCGTCTGAACGTGCAGCATCAATTTCAGCCGCTAAAACATTGATAGGTTTTTCTTGTTGTTCGGCAATGGTGCGAAAAGCATGCCAGAACTCATGCTCTAAGGACACCGAAGTTCGGTGCCCTTGCAATGTTAAAGATCTTTTTTGTGGGCGCATTCGTCTTTACGCGAAAGCCAAAGCCAAAGGATTGTCTTCCTTTGAAATCGCCTTCATTGCCATCAAAAGACGGCCAGATTTTGTCGCGTCAAACCGTGCTTTACGTTTTGCGGCGCGACGCGCCATACGTTCTGCGCGCAAAACCTCTTGCGTTTGATCGCTGTGTTGAGTGTCCATTTTATTACCCCTACTCGATACTTAAGTTACCAGAAGGTCATAAAAGACAATCAGGGCGATTATTTGGCCTTTGGACCAATCATTTGTTCTGGACGCACAACTTTTTCAAACGTTTCTGCATCCACAAACCCCAATGAAATAGCCTCTTCCTTGAGTGTTGTGCCATTTTTGTGCGCAGTTTTAGCCACCAATGTGGCATTATCATAGCCAATTTGTGGGGCCAAGGCAGTGACCAACATCAGTGATTCACGCATCAATTTGTCGATACGATCCAAATTCGCAGAAACACCGACAACACAGTTGTCAGTAAAGGCAACAGACGCGTCACCCAACAATTGTGCCGATTGCAAAACGTTGTAGGCCATCATTGGTTTGTAAACGTTCAATTCGAAATGGCCTTGGCTGCCGGCAAATCCGACGGCTGCGTCATTGCCAAAGACATGCGCACATACTTGTGTGATTGCCTCAACTTGAGTTGGGTTCACTTTGCCGGGCATGATGGATGAACCCGGCTCGTTTTCAGGCAACATCAGTTCACCCAATCCGCAACGCGGCCCAGAACCCAACAAACGAATATCGTTGGCGATCTTAAACAGACTGGCTGCGACTGTTTTCATCGCACCTGAAAATTCGACCATGGCATCATGAGCGGCCAATGCCTCAAATTTATTTGGCGCTGTCACAAAGGGTAGGCCAGTGATCGAGGCCATGTTCGCCGCAACAGTTTCGCTCCAACCCTCAACGGTGTTTAAACCTGTGCCAACAGCGGTGCCGCCTTGGGCCAGTTCATAAATATTTCCAAGTGCCGCTTTTACGCGTTCAATACCTTTGGCAACTTGATGGGTGTAGCCTGAAAATTCTTGCGCCAATGTAAGTGGCGTTGCATCCATCGTGTGTGTGCGACCAATTTTGATGATGCCATCAAATTCAACAACTTTTGCCGCCAATGCTGCGTGCAGCTTTTCCAAACCGGGGATCAAAACATCATGCGCGGTCATGGCGGTGGCGATGTGCATGGCCGTGGGGAATGTGTCATTAGATGATTGACCCATGTTCAAGTGGTCATTTGGGTGAACCGGCTTCTTTGAACCAATTTCACCGCCCAAGATTTCAATCGCGCGGTTCGCGATAACCTCATTGGCATTCATGTTGGATTGCGTACCAGAACCGGTTTGCCAAACAACAAGGGGGAAGTTGTCATCTAGTTTGCCGTCGACAACTTCTTGTGCGGCCTCGGTGATAGCCGCGCCCAATTCAGCGTCTAGTTTACCAGAGGCGATATTCGCTTGGGCACAAGCCAGTTTAATCACACCAAGCGCGCGCACGATGGCGACAGGTTGTTTTTCCCAACCAATTGGAAAATTCATGATCGAACGCTGTGTTTGCGCACCCCAATATTTATCGGAAGGAACCTCAAGAGGGCCAAAGCTGTCGGTTTCGGTGCGTGTGTTCATGATTTTAGGCTTTCTAAATTAAAGACGCGCATGAACTATCGCGCAAGAACCGCAGAGTCCATGTTATAACATCTTTAACCAAGAAAATTGGTTATTTGCGGAATTGATCCAGGCTGACGATTTCAGCGTCACGTTTTGGCGCCTCGTCTTCGACAACATCCTTAGCCATTGGTGCCTCGGGAATGGTTTCGACGTTGTCGTCATTTTCAACGACTTCCATGATTTCGTCGTCTTCGTTATCGCTGTGGTCAAATTTCAGACCAAATTCTACAGAGGGATCGACAAACGTACTGATGGCCATGAAAGGCACATAAAGCGCAACAGGTGTACCGCCAAATTGCAAAACAATACGGAAGCCGTTTTCTTGAACGCCCAGATCCTCGTATTCGTGTTGAATGACGATGGTGATTTCTTCGGGATACCGTTCACGCAACCAATCGGGCATAACGACACCCTTTTCTTGGGTATTAAACGTCACGAAGAAATGGTGATCACCAGGCAGGCCATTAGCCAAAACATCACGCAAAAGATTGGCAACAAGCCCACGCATGGCGTCATGCATTAGACGGGCGTAATCGATTTGGTTTGACATATTCGGCCTATTTTTTGCGGTAATTAGTGACAACATAAACTATTCACCCGATCCTAAAAGGGAAAACGGTGGATTTTCGAATATTTTGCGCAAATTGGAAACAATTTCAGGGTTGATTTGATTGAGATTGATCAAAGCAATGGTTAGCTTGATTGAAAGTGACTTTAACAGATTGCGAAATTCGATGCGCTATTTTTGGCTGGTTGTTCTGATTGTATTTTCATCGCTGACGTCTTTGCGGGCAGAAACGGCGCGGATGACGGTGTTGATGAACGCCATGGAAATGGATGGTTTGCTGGACACCATGCATTTGGAACATATTGCCTTGGCAGATGAGCTAGAGGAAGAACTGTTTCCCGGGCGCGGTGGCGCAGAATGGAACAAAGAATTAAGCGCATTGTATGATCCCAAAGGCATGCGAGCGACGCTTTCAACGGAATTTGATGGGCAAATTAACGAGCTGCTGTATGATACTGCATTGGCGTTTTTTCAAAGCGACCTTGGGCAAAAAATTGTTTTGGCCGAAAATTCGACCCGTGAGGCCATGCTTGAACCTGAAATGGATGCTGCCGCCAATGACAACATGATGACAGTTGCCGAAGAAGACCCCGCGCGTTTTGCGTTGATTGAGGAAATGGTTGAAAAAGGTGATTTGATCGAAAACAACGTGACAAGTGGGCTAAACGCCAATTTCAGCTTTTATAAGGGCATCATTGACGGCAACGGCTTTCCATATGAAGTGAGTGAAGACGAAGCATTGGCTGAAACCTGGGCAGGTGCAGATGGTATGCGCGCCGAAACCAAAGTGTGGCTTTATTCATATTTTACACTTGCCTATAGCACGCTGTCACAAGACGAATTGCGTGAATACATCGATTTCACAACGTCACCTAGTGGCAAAAGGTTAAACCGCATTTTCTTTGACAGCTTTGATAAATTGTTTGTTGATCTTTCATATGCCACTGGCCGTGCCGTAGCACGACGTATGGCAGGCAACGAAATTTAATTGCTGTTTATGCCAGCAATAGCGTTTCAAAGGCTTTGGCTTCCATGCGTGCCAATGAGCCATAGTTTTTAGGTTGATGGCGCAGTTCAGGGAATATCGTCAATATTTCGTCGCGTTGGGCCTTGGTTGTGCTTTCATTGAAAGTATCGCCAATGAAATAGCTTTCTGACAAAGCGTTGTTCGCCGCTACGATTTCATGATTGTCAAAAAGCATATGGAAATAATGTACATAGCCACCGGGTTTACGGAATATCGTGTCGCCGTTGACCAAATGTTTGGCTGCGACTAAAATTTCTGACTGTCCGAACAGTAATTCAGCCTTGTAGCCGGTGAACAGCATACGATGGTTCGGCGAAACCACCAGTTCACGGCCATTTCCATAAGCGTTTTTTGAAAACACGATCGGTGCCATTTTACCAACGGCCGTAAGCTGTCGATCGCCAATCCATCTGATCGGTTGTCGACTGCTATCCAAAGTATTCACCAAATCACCGCACCGAAGTTCTTCAATCAACCGATTGCCCGTGGGTGTCATTATGAATGTACCTTTGGTGAAGCAGGCAAATTCTGAATAATCGACCGATTTATTACCGATATTACTTTCACTGGTAAAAACATAAGTCTGTCCGGGAACCATATAAGAGGAGGTAATGACCGCAGTTGTCGTATTGTTTGCAGAGTTTCCGGTACCAATCGTAATTGACATCAACTGAAAACCATCATCCGTGGTCAACGTGTAATTGATCAAAATGCTGCTGCCGATAGGGTAGGTGACGCCACTTAAGGTGACCGGCTCTTCTAGTGTTTGTCCTTCTGCGCCAATTTCATTGAATACGCCATTATCGGAATCATCGACGGCGATTTCTTGCGACGTCGCGCTGGCATCCAACGTAATTGTAAAAGGCGGATCGCCCGCTGCGCGTGCACTTTGTTCATTTGGCGGTGTGATATTGTCGCCAGATGTAAGGAAATCATCCAGATCATATACATATTCGAGTGTATAGCTTGCCATCGATTTGGTTTCCTTAGTTCACGTATACCCAACAACTGTTTCTAAAATCGAAACAAATATTGGCCAATTCTGCTTTTGAATTGTGGCGATTTTGGGCTTGAAACCCGTTGCGATACGGCATTTGTGTGACCTTACCCGCGGTTAAGTTAACATTTCGCGGGAAAATTCAGAGTATATGGTTCATTTTTGGGTTTTGACGTGATGAATGACACTTGACTTAGGTGAAGCGTTCCAAGATAAGCCAAGCTTCTGATTGGAAGGATTCCGTTCAGGTATTTTGTATGTCGTCCAAAAGGACGCGCCGTTCCAGGTGGGGCCAATCCCCGTTAATGCCCGTAAGGGGACCAAAGGACGCGAGAGATAAGGAAATGCGCATGTTTGCGGTTCTAAAAACCGGTGGCAAACAGTATCGTGTGCAGGATGGTGACATCCTACGCGTCGAAAAGCTGGCCGCTGAAGCGGGTGAAACCGTTCAATTCAATGAAATTATGATGCTTGGTGGCGACGATGTCGTTGTTGGCGCGCCTATGGTTGCTGGTGCAGCTGTTCAGGCCGAAGTCATCGACCAAATCAAAGCGGATAAAGTTATCCACTTTGTAAAGCGTCGTCGTAAGCACTCGTCCAAGCGTACTAAAGGTCACCGTCAAAAGCTGACTTTGCTACGTGTTACATCGATCCTAGCATCTGGTGCGGACAAATCTGGCGTTAAGGCCGCTATTGGTTCTGGTTCAGTTGGCGCAGCTGTTGCTGCCGTTGCTGCCGCACCAAAGAAAGCTGCTGCAAAACCAGCCGCTAAGAAAGCTGCTGCACCAAAAGCGGCACCTGCCGCAGCCGGTGCTGATGATTTGAAAGAATTGTCAGGCGTAGGTCCAGCACTTGAAAAGAAATTGCTCGCCAATGGCGTGACTTCTTTTGCACAAATCGCCGCTTGGGGTGATGCTGATATCGAAAAATTCGACGAATTGCTGTCTTTCAAAGGCCGCATCGTACGCGAAGGTTGGGTCGATCAGGCCAAAGCCTTGGCTAAAGGATAAGGAGAATAACGAATGGCACATAAAAAAGCAGGTGGTTCAACCCGTAACGGTCGCGACTCCGCAGGTCGTCGTTTAGGCGTGAAAAAATTTGGTGGCGAACTTGTCGGCGCTGGTAACATCATCGTGCGTCAGCGCGGTAACAAGTGGTGGCCAGGTGAAAATGTTGGTGAAGGTAAAGACCACACATTGTTCGCATTGTCCGAAGGTCACGTGACGTTCAAAAAAGGCTTTAAAGGTCGTACATTTATTTCTGTACTTCCGGCAGCTAAGGCCGCCGAATAAACCGAGCCTTTGGTTAAAGTTTTAAAGGGATCGGTTCAGCCGGTCCCTTTTTTCGTTTCATAAGGATAGTGCCCGATGGGTGTCGCCGTTGGATCATTTTTATTGTTTGCTGCCTCACAAGTAGGCACGCCGGGGCCAGCCAATATGGCCCTGATGGCGACAGGTGCGCGGTTTGGATTGCGCGCCAGCATGCGGTTTGTGGCGGGCGTTGCATTGGGAAAGCAGCTTATTATTTGGCCCATTGGTTTTGGGTTGATGGGGCTGGCGCAAAGCCTGCCTTGGCTGTTTGAGGCGCTAAAGTGGGGATCAGCAGCCTATATAATTTATCTGGCTTGGCGCGTGGCGAACCTACGTTTGAAACCCGGCCAATCAACGGGCGATGCGCCTGGATTTGCCGCCGGATTGATCGTGCATCCCTTAAATCCCAAGGCATGGGCGATGATAACGGCAGGTTTCACAAGCTTTGTTGAGCCTGCG
>ERZ1048872.1750-NODE-1750-length-17232-cov-5.499214_pt1 | contig 17232 bp, 19 predicted proteins | sample MGYA00383100_ERZ1048872 | MGnify/ENA primary metagenome ERZ1048872 (study PRJEB29581, sample SAMEA5548370) | metagenome | biome: marine; feature: coastal; material: water | depth 50 m | study: Short-term variability in the microbial, nano- and picoplankton... | reverse complement strand
ACAAGTTCTCGATACACCTCCGCTTTGCTTCGGCACTCGAACTGACGGTTCACTTTTTACTCATCACTCATCACATATAACAGATCTCTTCACGCTGGTCTGCCCTATCTGAAAGACTAAGGGTTGAGATAACAGCGACTCATTTTTAACTCATCACTCTTCAATCACTACTTCTGAAAAGGGTGTTTTTCCAATGGTTTTGTTGCAAAAGGATGGTAATCTCCTTTCAAGCCAATAGGTTGGGCATGACGAATTTGGTGCACAATTTCAATGGCTTGTCGTGGTGCTTCCAACCCATAACCCTTTCCTTTTAATATTTGCTGATAAGAAACTGTATGCAAATCGGTAAAACCACCGCTAAATTCAAGCTCCTCTCCTTCAATGGTAATAGATCGATAGGTACGTTGTCCTTTGGCTTTAATTTTATCCGGTAATACATTGTAATTAATTGATAAAAACCAGCGAACACGTGCTTTTTCAAATTCTAAGTATCCGGCTGATCTGTCGTGTGCATTTATGTGGATGGTATTTTGCTTTAAACCTCCAAAAATCCACGATAACATATCAAAAAAATGGACTCCAATATTGGTTGCTATTCCTCCAGATTTTGATTCGTCACCCTTCCATGATGCGTAATACCAATGACCCCTAGAAGTTAAATACGTTAAATCAATATCGTATATTTTATCTTTAGGCCCTTTATCTATTTTTTCTTTTAAAGCAATGATACTTGGGTGAACACGCAACTGTAAAATATTATAAATACGTTTGCCGGTTTCCTGTTCTATTTTTGCCAATGCATCCATATTCCAAGGATTTAGCACTAAGGGTTTTTCGCAAATTGCATCGGCTTGTTGACGTAAAGCGAGGCGTATATGCGCATCGTGTAAATAATTAGGCGTGCAAATACTTACGTAGTCTAAAGGAATATTTTGCTCATACCTTAATTTAGAAATATGACGATCGAAACGTTCAAATTCAGTAAAAAAATCGGCATTTGGAAAATAGCTATCTATAATTCCAACACTATCAAATTTATCTAAAGCAGCTACCAAATTGTTATTGGTTTCTTTAATAGCTTTCATATGTCGTGGAGCTATATAACCACTTGCTCCTATTAATGCGAAATTTTTCATTCTATATTATTTTACTGTGATAAAGACCAAAACAAAGACTTATCTTAAAATACTTTTTCTTAAACCACTTATTCTTTTTTGTAAACTTATAATTTGCTCTAAAATATTCTCAAAATCCGTTAAACTTACAAATTCTCTTTTACAAGATATTCTTAATTGAGTTTCAAGCTCACAACTAAAACACAAACTTCACCATCTTAGTCTTAATCTTAGTATACCTACAACTTCCCATGTACCTCACATTTCAAAAAACCCTTAACATCATAAATTACCCCATTTTTATTCAGGTATTTCTTAAGGTCGATATCTAAAAATTCCTGATGCGAAACAGCTAAAACTATTCCATCGTATGTAGCTATTGGTAATTGGTTGATGATATTGAGCTCATATTCATGCATTACTTCTTCTGGATTTGCCCAAGGATCAAAAACCGTAACATCTGTTCCAAATTCTATTAAATTATGAATAACGTCAACAACTTTTGTATTTCTTACATCAGGGCAATTTTCTTTAAAAGTTATTCCCAAAACCAGTACACGTGCATTATTTATCTCAATATTGTTTTTTACAAATAACTTAACAACCTCTGAAGCAACATAATTCCCCATACTGTCATTCATTCTTCTACCTGCTAAAATAATTTCAGGATTATAACCTACTTCCTGAGCTTTTTGAGCTAAGTAATAAGGATCAACACCTATACAATGTCCACCAACCAAACCAGGTTTAAAACCTAAAAAATTCCATTTAGTAGAAGCAGCTTTTAACACTGCACTGGTATCAATATCTAAAATATTGAAAATTTTCGCCAATTCATTTACAAAAGCAATATTAATATCTCGCTGAGAGTTCTCTATAACTTTTGCTGCCTCAGCCACTTTAATTGAAGGCGCCAAATGTGTTCCGGCAGTTATCACCGAAGCATATAATGTATCTACTTTTTTCCCAGTTTCTATAGATGAACCCGAAGTTACCTTTAATATCTTATCAACAGTATGTTCTTTATCTCCCGGATTGATTCTTTCAGGAGAATAGCCTACAAAAAAATCTCTGTTAAATTTAAGTCCTGAATGTTTTTCTAAAATTGGAACACAAATTTCTTCAGTAGCCCCAGGATATACCGTTGACTCATAAATTACAATGTCATTAGATTTGAGCACTTCACTTACTGTGTTACTTGCTTTTATAAGTGGCTCTAAATCAGGTTTGTTTTTTTTATCAACAGGTGTTGGCACAGTAATCACGTAGTAATTACAAGTTTCAATAGCTTCTATTTCAGACGAAAGAAATAATCCTTGAGACATGTCATTTTTTGAAACAAGCACTTTTACTAATTCATTTTTCTCAACTTCTAAAGTAGTATCAACTCCTTTTTTAAGATCATTGATTCGGTTTACATCAATATCATACCCAACTATCGGGTATTTTGTTGCAAACAATCTGGCCAAAGGTAGCCCTACATAACCCAAACCTATAATTGCTATTTTTATTCCTTTATTCATTTATTTTCTACTTGATAAAGACTTCTCACTTCTCACTATATTTTTCTATATACCAATCTACTGTTTTGAGTATACCCGTTTCAAAATTTTCAACAGGCTTCCATCCCAATTCTTTTTTAATTTTTGTTGCGTCAATGGCGTATCTAAAATCGTGACCTGCTCTATCTTTAACGTATTTTATTTGATTTTTAAAACTATCTGATTTTCCTTTTTTAAAACGAGTGTCCAGCAACTCACAAATAACGTTTGCAATATAGTTATTATTGCGTTCATTATCACCTCCAATATTGTAAACTTCACCCGACTTTCCTTTGTGATACGCTACATCTATTCCGTTACAATGATCGGTCACAAAAAGCCAGTCTCTTATATTACTACCATCACCATAAATTGGAATTTCCTCTCCTTTTAAGGCTTTTCTTATAACTGTTGGAATTAGCTTTTCATCATTTTGAAAAGGCCCGTAGTTATTTGAACAATTAGTTATTACAGTATTCATTCCATAAGTATGATGATAACTGCGTACAATCATGTCGCTACTTGCTTTTGAAGCACTATATGGTGAATTAGGCGCATAGGGTGTTTTTTCAGTAAACAGACCTGTTTTTCCTAATGTTCCGTACACTTCATCGGTTGAAACATGTAAAAATCGTGGAAATTCCATCCCTGTTTCTTGAGATGCTGAATCAAGTTCAGCATGACGGTAATGTCCTTTATATGTAAAGGGCGCCTCCATCCAATAGCTATACGCCACATCTAATAAGGTAAATGTTCCTTTTATGTTGGTATCAATAAAAACTTCAGGTCCATCGATAGAATTATCAACATGAGATTCTGCCGCTAAATGAATAACTCCGTTTATTCTATAAAATTGAAAAATACGTTCTACCAAGCTTCTATCACAAATATCTCCTTCCACAAAAGTGAAATTTTTCAAGTTTCTAATACCATCTAAATTATGAATATTACCGGCATAAGTCAACAAATCTAAACACACAAATTTATATTTTGGATATTTTTTCACCATATAATCCAGCAGATTTGAACCGATGAACCCTGCACCTCCTGTAATTAATATTGATTTATTTTCCATGATTTTTATTTTTTTAATTGATTAACTTTTATCTTCTTGACCTGTGATAAACTATCAAGCGTTTTTTGAGTTTCACTCTGGTAGAAATGACAGAAATTCACTTCTCACTCTTCACTCTTCTCCAACGCTCCAACACACTTATTCAATGAATCTTTCCAATTAGGAATCTCAATATTAAATTCATACTGTATTTTTTCAGTGTTTAACAAACTAAATTTAGGACGCCTGGCTTCTGTTGGATAATTAATTGATGTAACTGGTTTTATCGCACATTTATGCTTTGTTAGCATCAAAATTTCTTTTGCAAAGTCATACCAACTGCAAAACCCACTATTTGTGTAATGATATACTTCCACATTTTTACAATTAATATTTGACGCTATTTGTAAAATAGTATTTGCCAAATCCATGGCATACGTTGGAGTACCTATTTGATCTGAAACAACCGAAATACAATCTCTTTCACTGAACAATTTTAGCATTGTTTTTACAAAATTATTCCCATATTCTCCATATAACCAAGCGGTTCTTATGATGATTGAATTGTTTGGGTTTATTTTTTTCAAAATGTTTTCACCCTTTAATTTTGTTACGCCATATACATTTTGAGGGTTCAGATCATCGGTTTCCAAATAAGGTACTTTTGAATTTCCATCAAACACATAATCGGTTGAAATATGCACCAAACTCACCTCATGTGACTTAGCAACTTCGGCTAAATTTTTAACTGCCTGAAAATTCAATTCATCGGCTTTTTTAGATGCCAGTTCCGCCCCATCAACATTGGTGTAAGCCGCACAATTTATAATAATATCAATGCTATATTCAACAACAAAATCTTTAATTTTTTCTTTCGAAGTAATATCTAATTTATCCTTTTCTGCAAAGAAAAAATGATAGTTTAAAAATTGATTTTGGTATGACTTTATGGATTGTCCTAATAATCCGTGTGCTCCAGTAACTAAAACTTTCTTCATCTATTACTTGGTTTTATTCGAACAAATCTGCCTCTAAAAATAGTGGTTGTTTTTTATCTTTCTCTGAAATAATCAAATCTGACAATGGTAATTTCCAATCAATATTCAACCTTGTATCGTTGTAAATAATTCCACGTTCCCTTTCCTGAGAATAACTATTATCTACTTTATATGAAAAAATGGTATCATTTTCTAAAGTAATATACCCATGTGCAAATCCTTTTGGGATGAATAATTGAAGTTTGTTTTCTTCACTCAATTCAATTGAAAGGGATTTTCCAAAAGTGGGAGATTTTTTTCTAATATCAACTACAACATCCAATACCTTCCCTTTAATAACCCTCACCAATTTAGCTTGTGCAAACGGAGGTAACTGATAATGTAACCCTCGTAAAACCCCTTTAAAAGATTTTGCTTCATTATCCTGACAAAAATTAATTTTAGTACCTATAAAATTCTCGAAAGCATCTTGCTTAAATGTTTCAAAAAAATAACCTCTGTCATCTCCAAAAACAGTGGGCTTACATAGTATTATTTCGGGTATTTCAGTTTTTATAAAATCCAATTTATTTTGAATTTGCTATATGGTATAAATAGTTGCCATATTCATTAAATTTATAATTTTCAGCCAGTTTCAACAATTCTTCTTTTGAAATATACCCCTTTTCAAAAGCAATTTCTTCAATACAGGCAACTTTCAATCCTTGTCTTTTTTCAATAGTTTGAATAAAGTTTGAAGCTTCTAGTAAAGAATCCTGCGTTCCTGTATCTAACCAGGCATACCCTCTTCCCAAAACATCCATTTTTAAATTTTTCTGATTTAAATAGGCTTGATTTATAGAAGTAATTTCTAACTCTCCTCGATTGCTGACCGGTGTATTTTTTGCAATTTCAATAACATTGTTCGGATAAAAATACAACCCAACTACTGCATAATTACTTTTTGGTATTTTAGGTTTTTCTTCGATACCAACAACATTTTTATTTTCATCAAATTCTGCCACTCCGTAACGTTGAGGATCCTGAACATAATAGCCAAAAACTGAAGCTTTCTTTTGATTAGAAAGTCTTTCAACTGCCGACTGTAATTTATTTTCAAATCCTGCACCATAAAAAATATTATCACCTAAAATTAAACATACATCATCATTTCCAATAAAATCTTCACCAATAATAAATGCCTGCGCTAAACCATCAGGTGATGGTTGTTCCTTGTAAGAAAACTGCATCCCAATTTCAGAGCCGTCACCAAATAATTTTTTAAAATTAGGTAAATCTTCAGGTGTTGATATGATTAATACTTCTCGTATTCCGGCTATCATCAAGACCGATAAGGGATAAAAAATCATAGGTTTATCGTAAACCGCCAGCAACTGCTTTGAAGTCCCCTTAGTAATTGGATATAACCTTGTTCCTGAACCGCCAGCTAAAATAATACCTTTCATATTTTTTATATAGTACTTCTTAATTTATTAAAAACAATCCAATCAATATCAATACCTTCTTTTCAACTAACTTATTAAAGATATACTATTTACTCAACTATTTTTTAATTAAAAAACAACTTTAATTTAATTTCTTACTCCAATCAAAAAAAAATATTTTACGCTATAAGTTTAAAGCTGTTATGCGAAATTAACTATTTAAAGTTAAAAATTCAGTATTCAATTAAAGTTTAGCTAAATTTTCAGATCTTAATTGTCAGTTTTATATTATAAATGGATTATTTTAATAGACAAATGGATTGTTTTTGTGAATTTTTTGCTATTTTCTTTTGATTTTACTCCAATTATTTTTATATTTACAACTCTAGAAACGTTGTGCCCCAGAACACTAGAATAATTTAACCCCAATTTTAATTTAAACATAGTTATGTCCCTTGACGAAATTAACACCTCAAAAAAAACTGAGGAATTTGCGTTAAAAAACTACAAAACTTATGTAGCACATTATAAAGCAAAGAAGCTGAAACCAATGTCTCTTCAAGAATTTTTAAAAAATTACATTTAGTAGTTTGAAACAAAAACACCTCCTTAACTTAAAAAAAGACCTTTCAAAATTTGAAAGGTCTTTTTGATTGCAATAAATATTGACAACTATTTTCACTTCTTCACATAAAAAATCAAATGTAAAACTAATATTTCTCATTTAATTAATTGATTTCCCTCATTGTTAATAAACCGTAAGTAGTTTAATTTCAGATTACTAAAAATTAGAACACATATATTAATTAATATTACACATTATGAAAAAACTACTATTTGGTTTAGTTATTCTTGGTTTAACCATCCAATCGTATGCTCAGGTTACTAAAGTGGAAAAGTTATCTGAAGTTGTCATTAGTGCCACTAACTATAAGTACCTGAATAAAACAGGTATTGAAAACGTTTCTGTTCCTGTAACATTATTAGAACATAAAGTTGCCAATTTTGATTTGAAAAATTCAGAATTTTATAACGATGAATATGACTCTTATGTTGTTTCATTTTACATTCCTGAAGGGAAAATTTTAGCTGCATATGACAAAGACGGAACTATTTTAAGAACTATTGAAAGATTTAAAAATGTTATCCTTCCAAGAGAAGTTACGGAAGCTGTTGCAAAAAGATACCCTAAATGGATTTTTGATAAAGATACTTATTTAGTTAATTATCATGATAAAAAAGGTATTACTAAAAAATATAAAATAAAATTGAGAAATGGTGATGAAAAAATAAGAGTTAAATGTGACGAGAAAGGAAATTTCCTATAAACTTAAGCATTAAAAAAAGGGGAGAATTTGCAAGCAAATTCTCCCCTTTTTTTTAAACATCACTATTTACTTCCTTTAGCATTTAAATACTACCTAACAGCAATTTTTATTCTAATTAGATTATGGTATTAAGTAATCAAACATCAGCTTCCCAAACACCATTATCATAAGGTAAATGTTTCTCAAAGTTTTTGGGTTTATTATAAAATGAAATATTTGGTTACCTCGTAATACGCTATTTAAGTTATCAACAATACTACTAAAAACAAAATAATATATATCATACTCTATAGCTTTTTAAGGCATTTAAATTGATATATATCATTTTTATCACAGTTTAACAATTCTAAATTTGAGTAGTGAACCTCGATTAAAATTACTTTTTATGGCAATTTCGCTTAAAATAATACTAAACATTCAATCTTTTTTAATTGAAATTGGTGAACTCGCCTATTTTGCGATACGTTATTTTAGAGAATCGCTTTCTAAACCCTTTGAATTTAAAGAGCTGTTGCGGCAATGCTACAATATGGGAAACCGTTCATTGCTACTTGTTGGAATCACAGGTTTTATTTTAGGGCTGGTATTTACATTACAATCTAGACCAACACTTATGGAGTTTGGAGCAGAATCGTGGATGCCATCTATGGTTAGTATTTCAATAGTTAGAGAAATTGGACCGGTTATTATAGCACTTATTTGTGCGGGTAAAATAAGCTCTGGAATAGGTGCTGAATTAGGCTCTATGCGAGTAACCGAACAAATTGACGCCATGGAAGTTTCAGGAACTAACCCATTTAAATATTTGGTAGTAACGCGTATTATGGCAGCAACTTTAATGCTGCCACTACTTATTATTTTTGGCGATATTATTGCCTTATTTGGTTCAGCGCTCATTGAAAATTTAAAAGGCGATGTTTCATTTTTGTTGTATTTTAATAAAGTTATTAATGCCTTAAAATTTTCAGATATTATTCCTGCAACGGTAAAGTCGTTTCTTTTTGGTTTTGCTATTGGATTAGTTGGTTGCTTTAAAGGTTACCATTGTAAAAAAGGAACAGTTGGCGTTGGTGAAGCCTCTAACTCGGCAGTTGTTTATTCTTCCATGTTATTGTTTATAATAGATTTTATAACCGTTTTTATCTCCGATATATTTTTTGAAATTTAACAATGAAAAACACACAAAACATAGCGCCAGTTTTAAAAATTAAAGACCTTAAAAAAAGTTTTGGGGAAAATCGCGTGCTCAACGGATTTTCAATGGAATTGTTTGAGGGAGAAAACTTAGTGATTATGGGAAAATCGGGTTCAGGAAAATCGGTGATGATAAAATGTCTGGTTGGATTAATGGATCCTGATAACGGAACTATTGAAATTACAGGAAAAGACATTAAAAAATTAACACAGCAAGAACTTAATACATTAAGAACCGAAATTGGTTTTTTATTTCAAGGAAGCGCATTATACGATTCCATGACTGTTGGTGAAAATTTGAAGTTTCCGCTACGAAAGCATGAAAATAAATTCAAAGAAAACGACTCGTTAGTATTAGAAACATTAGATAGTGTTGGACTTAAAGAAGCAGTTAATTTAATGCCCGAAGAGCTATCAGGAGGTATGAAAAGAAGAGTTGCCTTAGCCAGAGCATTGATAATGAAACCAAAAATTATTATTTACGATGAACCAACAACGGGTTTAGATCCAATAACAGCCAAAGAAATTATATTGCTAATGAAAGATATTCAGCAAAAATACAAAACATCATCACTTATTATTACACATGATATTGACTGCGCAAGGGTAATTTCAAACAGAATGATTTTATTAATTGATGGCGTTAATTATGCCGAAGGCACATTTAAAGAACTGGCTTCAGCTACAGATGAAAAAATTAAGGCATTTTTTAAATAACTATTACTATGGAAAAATCACATTCACAAAAAATTAATCTGGGAGTATTTGTTGTTATTAGTACACTAGTTTTAATTATTGCCCTTTATTTTATTGGAAACAGACAAAATTTATTTCGTAAGAATTTTAAAATAAGTGCAGTATTTAACAATGTTAATGGCTTAATATTAGGAAATAATGTGCGTTTTTCAGGTATTAACGTAGGTACTGTTAAACATATTACTATGATTAACGACACCACAATTTGTGTTGATATGGTAATTGAAAACAAATTTTTGAAGCACCTAAAAAAAAATGCAGTTGCCGGCATTAGTTCAGATGGTTTGGTTGGAAGCATGGTAATAAATATTGCTCCTGGTAAAGAAAATTTCACAACATATATTGAATCTGGAGACACGATTAAATCATATAGCAAAATTTCAACAAATGACATGTTAGAAACTCTTAACACAACCAATGATAACATTTCACTACTAACTTCTGATTTACTAAAAATAACCACAGCAATTCAAACAAGCAAAGGTACTTTGGGCATGTTAATTAACGACCCTGAAATGGCTAAAAATCTAAAAAAAACAAGTGCAAACTTAAATACGGCAAGTAAAAGTGCAACCAATTCATTGATAGCATTTAACAAAATAATAAAGGCTATTAATTATGAAGAAAGCCTTGCCGCAGTAATATTAAGTGACTCTATTTCGGCAACTCAAATGAAATCAATAATTACTAATTTAGAAAGAACAAGCTTAGGAATTGATTCCGTAATTTCAAACATAAACAACGTAATTTTAACCGTTAATAGTGGCGATGGAGCTATAAATTATATGCTTAACGACAGTTCTCTTGTTGAAAATATTGATAAAACCATGAAAAACATAAAAGTTGGAAGTGTAAAACTAAATGAAAATTTAGAAGCACTAAAACATAACTTTTTATTTAGAGGATATTTCAAAAAATTAGAAAGAAAAAAAGCAAAAGAAGCGAAAAAGAAAAAATAATTTCGTTGCAATTTCAAACATAAAAATTGATAGATATCATTTCAACAAATTTTACTTCTTTTTAAATTGTAAATACAAAAAATTTAAATTGTGAAAAAAGCATTATTTTTAACACTTACCATTTTTATAGCAAGTATTTTTACTCTTGAAAGTTGCGGTCCTGTTGTTTTTTCATCAAGATTGGGCATACCACCTCCACCTTGGTTTTACCCAAACAGAATACAAACTGTAAGATACATTTATTTTCCTGATTATGAATTCTACTATGATTTTTCATTTAGAACTTATCGATATTTTGACAATAACATTTGGATGTCAGCAACCGTTTTACCAAAACGATATAATGGCGTAAACCTGCGAAGAAGCAAAAAGGTACGAATTCATAATTACTTTAAAGATGATTTAAATAAATACCATCGAGATAACAGGATAAAAAGAAAAAAAATGGCTAGCAAAACGTTTCGTTAACACTTCGAAATCATTAAGAAGTCAGAACTTGTAAAATTGAATCAGATGAAAATTGAACATTTAGAAGAATGTGTAAATGATTACAAAGCATCTATTAAAACAGTAGTTGAAAAAAAGATACTTTGGGAAACGAAAACTCGCAATCTATTGCTTAAAACCTTAAATGACATTGTTAAGCAGTACAATATTGGCTGGCGTGTTCAAGAACTTAGCTGGATTAATACCAATGAAGCTGTAAATATTACTTTTGAGTCCTTTCCAATAGATTTAATAAAAAAAACCAATCTACTTCCAACCTATCAATTCATTCAGGGAGGCGCGTTGGTTTTTTCACAATCCTACAGTGGAAATGTGAATATTTTTACTTTATATCCATTTGTTCAACATGTAACTGAAAATGAATCTGAAATTGGGATTTACACACCCCAAGAAATCACCGAAAAACTGATTATTGCAAAGGTTGCTGATTTTTTAAAAGAAATGATTGATTGGGAAGTACCAACAATTAAAAAGAAGGTTGGTTTTTAAAAAAAAATTGTACTATTACTTCTCTGTTTTTTTAATTTCAATAAAGGTTATTTCTGGCCGCATTCCTAACCTTCCCGGAAATCCTAGCCAACCTAAACCACGGGTAACATACAAATACTGTAACCCCTTTTTATACAAGCCTGCCCAATGCTGGTATTTATATTTAATAGGGCTCCATTTTTTATCTTTGTAATTTATTCCTGCCTGCATACCGTGAGTGTGCCCTGATAATGTAAGTGAAATATTGGTTTTTTCAACAACCTCCTCATTCCAGTGTGATGGATCGTGTGATAATAATATTTTAAAAGGAATATGAGCTACATTTTTTAAAGATTTATGCAAATCACCTAATTGCTTGAATGGTGGATTTCCCCAATTCTCGACTCCTACAACCGCTATTTCTTCATTCCTAATCTTAATAATATCTGATTCATTTAATAAGAGTTTAAAATCAATTTTTTTATAAAAATATTTAATCAGTTCAAAATTAGATTGCTTGGATTTTACTGAATTCCATTCACTATAATCTCCATAATCATGATTTCCTAATACTGCGTATTTACCAATGTTAGCTTTTAATTTTTTTAGCACCTTATGCCAACCTTTTAATTCCCATGCATAGTTATTTACCAAATCGCCCGTAAAAAAAATAAAATCAGGTTTTAAATCATTTATCAAACCTACGGCTCTTTCTAAAATATGATAGCGAAAGTTAAAACTACCTAAATGTAGATCGGAAATATGAACAATTCTAAGTTTTTCAAAATTTTCAGAAAGAGTGTCAATTTCAACCTTCAACCTATGTATTTTAAACAAATACACTGTTCTAAAAATTCCGTATAGTATTACTGCAAAGGGTAAAAAACCAGACAATAACCCAACAACAGGTACAATTATCAATGATTCTGCTTCTGATAACAGGTAATTCGCAAAATAAAGAATGCTTATTACAATAACAAAAATAAACTTAGGTACAAATGAAGCAATTGAAAGCCCATACAATGATGATATTAAAAGTTGTTTTCGATATGGATGAAGTGTATCTAATCTAGTTTTTAATAAAATAATTGATGCTATTAATCCTGCAGTAAAAACCCAAAACAATATATATATTGTAATTTCTAAATTAGGCAATACAACCAATCGGGACATGGACTTTAACCAATAAAAAGCCATTGCATCAACAATTAAAATTGCGAAACAAAGGTAAATTATTGCTCTAAATGGCAACTTTCGCATTATCAATATGACTTTACTTTATATTTAATTAAGTTTTATTTCTACGCTTATCTTTTAACGCCCAATAAATTCCTTTTACACCTGAAACCCAATCATCAAACATAAAAATAAGTGTTACTTCTTCAAATGTTTCCAATAAGCCCAATCCAATCATTACATAAAACAACCAGGTAACAGGCTCAAAAAACAATAACCAAAGTATAAACACACTTTGAATAATTGCTGATAATTTAGCTAAATAAGTATGAAATGCAGTGGCTTTCCCGTATTTCACAAATGCTATAAACATTTGTATAAGGTATGGTGTAAATGCAATGAAAATTAGTACATAATTTTTTTCAATAAAATCAAAATCAAACCTCATAACACCTAACAAACCAATCACAAAAGTAATTTGATCTCCAAAAGAATCTAATTGTGAACCTCTTGGACTTGATATTTTTAGCCTTCGAGCCAAAAATCCGTCAATCATATCGGTACTATAGCTAATTAATAAAAACCATGTAAAAATGCTTCGCTCATCAAACCATAATAATATCAATAAAAATGGCGCTGCAGCAATTCTATAAAACGAAAACCAATCGGCAATGTTAAAATTTTTAAAGGTAAACATTTATCAAAGTTTTTTATTTTAATTACCTATCATATAAACCTAGTATTAAAAATAACATTTATCTGTAATAGTTTGAATGATAATTATCAGAAATAATCTTATTTTTTTTAAATTAAATCACTAAACATAAAGTTTTTAACTTTTTTTTTCCGAAATTTAGATATCGAAATATTAAAGTCCCTTATTTATGTTTCATAAAAATCCAAATATTTTTGACATCCTTTTTGAGGCAATTCCTGAAGGAGTAATTGTAGTTGATGAAAAACGCATAGTATCAGCCGCAAACTCCTCTATTGAGAAAATATTTGGATACAAAAAAAACGAGTTGATTAATAAACCTATAGAAAAATTAATTCCAGATAGATTTCACACTACCCATTCAAATTATTTTAATTCGTTTTTAAAAAAAAGCAATACAAGAAAACTATCCAATGAAAAAAAACTAATTGGAATTAAAAAAAACAAGAAAGAATTTCCTGTTGAAATTGGTTTAAATCCATTTAGAGTAAATGAAGATACTTATATAATTGCTTTAATAATTGACATTACAGAAAGAACTGAAAAAGACAAAAAAATTAATTTTCTCAATTCACAATTAGAAATTAAAATTGATGAAAGAACCAATCAACTCAACAATACTATTTACCAATTAAAAGAATTAAATAAAAGCTATAGAAATGAAATAAAGAAAAGAATTGAAGCAGAAAAAAAAATAAAAATTGCATTAAAAAAGGAAAAAGAACTCAACGAACTAAAAACTAATTTTTTATCGATGGTATCGCATGAATTTAAAACACCTTTAAGTGGTATTTTAACTTCAGTAATGCTTTTAAAAAAATACCAGTTAACCGAACAACAACAAAATAGAAATAAACACCTAAAAACAATAAAAAACAAAGTTCATTATTTAAATAATATTCTTAACGATTTTTTATCTATTGAACGATTAGATTCCAGCAAAGTAAAATATAAGTTTACCCATTTTAACCTTAGTAAGGTTATAAATGAGGTAGTCTACAACGCTAACTTATTATTAAAAAGCGGACAAAAAATAAACATTCCTTCAAATTTTGATAATTTCATTCTCTACCAAGATGAAAAAATTTTAGAATTAATACTTTCAAATTTAATTTACAACGCCATAAAATTTTCTTTGGAGAATACTACCATTACAATTGAAGTAGTTAAAAAAGGAGAAAACATTCAGTTTAAAATAATTGATCAAGGAATTGGAATACCAGAAAAAGATCAAAAATTTATATTCAACCGATATTTTAGATCCGATAATGTTATAAACACTCAAGGAACAGGTATTGGTTTAAACATTGTAAAATCTCATATTGAAAACTTAGGAGGGTTCATAAGTTTTATAAGTCAAGAAAATGTAGGATCCACTTTTACTGTTGAATTACCTTTAAAAGAATAATTATGAAAAAGATTTTATTAATTGAAGATGACAAAGTAGTTAGAGAAAACACTTCCGAACTTTTGGAGTTGGTAGGTTTTGAAGTTATTACTGCTTCAAATGGAAAAATTGGCATTACAAAAGCAAAAAAATATTTACCCAATATTATAATATGTGACATTATGATGCCTGAATTAAATGGGTATGGTGTACTTCAAATTTTATCAAAAGATACAGCGACCAAAAATATTCCGTTTATTTTTCTTTCAGCAAAAACCAATCGCTCTGATATTCGCAAAGGAATGAATTTGGGTGCAGACGATTATATTACAAAACCTTTTGATGAATCAGAGCTGTTTAGCGCTATCGAAAGCCGATTGGCAAAAGTTGCTTTATATAATGAAATGTTAGAAAAATCTTCACAACATAAAATAGCTTATTCTAACAACGAACTTAAAACATTAGAACATCTTAAAAATTATTTTTTAAACAACGCTGAAGAAACCGACTATAAAGCAACTGAAAATATTTACCACGATGGTGGCAATTCTAATCACGTATTTTTAATTGGTAAAGGTGTAGTAAAAACCTATAAAATTGATGAACAAGGAAAAGAATTAATTACAGCCTTGCATAAAGGAAATGATTTTTTTGGATTTTCATCCTTTCTACAAAACATTCCATATCAAGAATATGCCACAGCTATTGAAAACACTACAATTTATAAATTATCAAAAAGTGAACTAAAAAATGTTTTAGAAAACAACCACTTAATATCTTTAAAACTCATAGATTATATAACTGACAATGTTTCTGAAATTAAAGAACATTTATTAGAAATGGCCTATAGTTCAGTTAGAAAAAAAACGGCAAGCACTATTCTTCAATTTACTCAAAAAATGAAAAAATACACTGAAGGTTCTGTAAAAATTTCAAGAAGTGATCTCGCAAGTATTGCAGGTATTGCAACCGAAACATTTATACGAACACTCTCTGATTTTAAAAAAGAGGGGATGATTGATATTGAAGGAAGAAATATTAAAATTTTAGACAAGGATAAATTAACAAAAGTGAATTAAGGCGTTTTTTTCTTTAACTATTGATATATATCATTTTCATCTTGAATTTTACATTTTAAATTTAAACATAATTTAATTTAACCTCAGATGAAAAATATATTAATTCCCTCCGATTTTTCAGAAAATTCATGGAACGCTATTAAATATGCTCTTGATTTTTTCAAAAACACTCCGTGCAATTTTTATGTACTACATGTTACCTTAGCTACTAATTACGCCACAAGCGAATCTCCTATATTTTCAACTACTGCAGATGTTGATATATTGCTAAAACAACATAAAACTTCAATTCAAAATTTGGTTGTGAAAATTAAAAAATATTCACAAAATTCACAACATAATTTTTATCCTGTGAGTAGTTATAACTTTTTTATTGAAGCTATTCGAAATCAAATAGAAGAGAAAAAAATTGATCTTATTGTGATGGGTACTAAAGGAGCTTCTGGACTAAACGAAGTAATTTTAGGAAGTAATACTGGCGACTTAATTACTCAAGTAAAATGCCCGGTATTAATAATTCCAGAAAATGCAGTTTTTAAAACTCCAACCGAAATAGCATTCCCTACAGATTACAATATTTTTTACCAGCACGAAATACTAAATCAAATTTCTGAATTAGCTAAAATGTACAATTCAATTATTAGAATTTTACACATTGTAAAGAACAAAGAAGAACTTACTAAATTTCAACAAGAAAATAAAAGTTTTTTAAACGATTTTTTTAATGGTGAAAAGCACAGTTTTCATAAAATAACTAACAAAAAAATTGAACAGGGAATTCAGTGCTTTGCTGAAAGCAGAGAAATTGATATGATTATTATGATTGCAAAAAACATCAATCTTTTTCAACGCATATTATTTAAACCAACAGTAGAGGACATAAGCTACCACACTGAAATTCCATTTTTAGTATTGCACGAATAAAACCAATTATTATGGAAAATATATCTATTTTTTTAGCTAAATTTTGGGGATGGTACTTAATTATTTTCTTCTTAATTTTTAGTTTAAATCCAAAAAGAATTGTACAATTTGTTAAAGATTTACAAGATCAAAAATTTGTAATACTAACTTCCTTTTTGGCCATTATCATAGGGCTCTTAAATATATTATTTCATAATGTTTGGGAAAGTGACTGGCGTCTAATAATTACACTTATTGGATGGTTACATTTATTAACAGGTCTTGGATTATTTATTTTTCCAAAAAAAACCGTTTTCTGGTTTGATTATATGAATATAAAATTTGTTCAGTTAATTTATTTACTACTTTTTTTCATAGGTCTTTTTACTTTAAACAAAGCTTACGGAATTGTTCTCTATTAATTTAAAAATCTGATAACAATCATATACTAAATTGACACAAATCATTTGACAAAAGCTTTTTGTACTTTAATTTTACACCATACTTTAAAAGTTCATTGATTTATTAAGTTAGTTTTCATTGAAATTATAACAAGTTAATTTGAAAAAATTTAGATATTATTTTTTGATGGGTTAGGTTTAGTATTCTAATTTTTAGAAATAAAAGT
>ERZ1048872.1749-NODE-1749-length-17240-cov-3.748851_pt1 | contig 17240 bp, 15 predicted proteins | sample MGYA00383100_ERZ1048872 | MGnify/ENA primary metagenome ERZ1048872 (study PRJEB29581, sample SAMEA5548370) | metagenome | biome: marine; feature: coastal; material: water | depth 50 m | study: Short-term variability in the microbial, nano- and picoplankton... | reverse complement strand
CTCAGGCATTGGAAAAAACACTGGCGTCCGCTTCTTTTGCAGACCCTGACTCTGCCTTTGGCGGATCAGCCGCGGCGGTGTTTGACCAGGTTAAAAATATTCAGATTGTGGCTTGTGGCACCAGTTATCATGCCGGCCTGGTCGGCCGTTACTGGCTGGAAGAGTGGGCGGGTATTCCCTGTCAGGTAGAGATCGCCAGTGAATTTCGATATCGCAAACGCGTCCATCATGCAGGGACCCTGCTAATTACAGTATCCCAGTCAGGTGAAACTGCCGACAGTCTGGCGGCTCTACACAACGCGCGGGAGGGTGAGTTTATTGCCAGCTTGGCCATCGTCAATGTCGCCAACAGTGCGCTGGCGCGTGAGTCTGATCTGGTATTTCAAACCCGGGCCGGGCCCGAGATCGGGGTAGCATCCACCAAGGCCTTTACTACCCAACTATCGGCGATGCTGTTGTTGACCCTGTGCCTGGGTCGGCGCCGTGATATGAGCGAAGCCACACAGGATGAGTTTCAAGGAGCCCTGCGGGGCTTGCCCCAGCTGGTAGAAAAAGTTTTGGCCAAGGACGATCTGATTTGTGCGGCAGCGGAAGAGTTTGTCGGCAAGTTTAATGCCCTGTTCCTGGGTCGTGGGATTCACTACCCGGTCGCCCTAGAGGGCGCGCTTAAACTAAAGGAGATCTCCTATATTCATGCCGAGGCCTATGCGTCGGGAGAATTAAAACACGGGCCGTTGGCGCTGGTGGATCGGGATATGCCGGTTGTGGCTGTGGCCCCTAATGATGAGTTGCTGGAAAAACTGAAATCCAATCTGGAAGAAGTGCGTGCTCGCGGCGGAGAGCTCTATGTATTTGCCGACGAGAGCGCAGGCTTTAGCAGTGACGCTGGTGTTCACGTGGTATCACTACCGGCTGCACCAGAGCTGACCATGCCCTTTGTCTATACCGTGGCGCTTCAGTTGCTGGCCTATCACGTCGCCGTATTCAAGGGCACCGATGTGGATCAGCCCCGCAATCTCGCCAAGTCAGTAACTGTGGAATAGGGTCAATCAGGCGGCGTCTATAAACCGGGCATAGGTGGGAAAGTCCAGGCTGATTTTCTCAACACCCTGTGCGTCCTGACGTTTTGCTGATTCCCTCAATTTGGCCAGATCCCGACCCATAGCGGCCCGCATTTTAGCCAGGTTCACCCAGTGCTTTTCAAAGTCTGGTGCAGCTTCGCCAGCATCCAGAGTCGCTATCATTGGGCCTAAAACCGCGTAAGCCTGGTAGATTCGTTCGGCCTGCTGATTCTCAAACTCATCGATTCTGGCCAGTGCATCATTGAGGGCGGGAGAGTAGCTATTCGCTGGGGGTATAACACTGCTGAATTGTTCGAAGTACTTGCGTACATCGGCGGTGGTCATGGTGCTGGCGCTGCGCCAATAGGAAAGGCTGTCCCGGTTCAGCAAGGTATTGGTATCCGGTTCAACCACCATCACAGTGGGTGTGGCGTAAATTATGGGTACGGAATAGGGCTCAACATATTCTCGAATGTGCTCCAGATAGCCTACGTTGATCATCTCGATTGAAAACCGATCATTGAGCCAGGGTTGCACAGAGGGGTCTTCGATCAGCTTGGCGAAATCGGTGCTGTCGTGACACCAGTTGCCGCCCAGAACGTAGACGGCTAGCTTTTGGTCCGCTGTGGCACTGATGCGGGTATCACGCATCTGTGCAGAAGCATCGGCGGCTGGTAGCGTGGCAGGATAGGGCGCTGTGGCCTGGCTGGTGCAGCCACTGGCCAAAAATAGAGCGAACATCAAGATAGAAAGCTTCAACGGCACGGGCTTATTGTCCTTGTAGGGTGAGGTAGGGCAAGCCTACTATACTTACCCTCTTTCAGCACAGATGAGCACTGCGGAACATGTCCAGACTATTGCTGTTTGTTTTGCTACTTTCAGGGGCCTGCTTTTCGCAGGCCAGGGAACAGCAGGCGGATTTGACGCAGCAGATTGCAGTTCAATCTCCCAGCTTTACTCAGGGAACTGGTCCGCGTGTTGGCATAGATGAAGCCCACTTTAATTTTCATACACTGGCCGGCCGTTATGCACCTTTTGCGGCTTTACTGCGAGCAGATGGTTACCGGGTCAGTGCCTGGCGAGACACTTTTACGGCCGAGGGTCTGGCAGGTCTGGATATACTGGTTGTCGCCAATGCCCTGCACAAGAGTGCTGCGAAAAACTGGGCGGCGCCTGCGCAGTCTGCTTTTAGTCCAGCAGAGGTAGCCGCGCTTAAAAAGTGGGTCCAGTCAGGAGGATCACTGCTGCTTATCGCTGACCACCAGCCGTTTCCCGCCGCGGCGGCAGCCCTGGCCAGGGAATTTGGCTTTTTGTTTTACAATGGCTATGTGCTCGATCCATCCTTGGCCAAAGACCAGGGACTTATCACATTCAGTATTGCCGACGGTACTTTGCACCAGCACCCTGTAGTCAGCGGTGCAGGTGAGAGGCAATCAGTTGCCTCCGTCAGCTTGTTTACCGGTCAGGCCCTGCTGGCGCCGGATGCAGCCATGCCTCTGTTGGAGCTGAGCCGCCCTCATTACCTGTTTCTGCCTGGGCCGGACCGAAAAATATCCAATGACACTACACGCATCAGCGTAGAGAGCTGGTTACAGGGCGCGACGCTCAATGTTGGCAAAGGGCGTATAGCTGTATTTGGTGAGGCGGCAGGATTCACGGCTCAGAACACTCGCAAGGGGGGAAAGATGGGCATGAATCACCCGCGAGCATCCGGCAATGCCCAGTTTGTGCTCAATGTTATGCACTGGTTGCAGCAGCGTTAGGGCTTGAGTTCAGCGCGCGCGCGGGACAGTAATTCAGTAAATATTCTAAAACTTTCATCGGCGGCGAGTTTTTCCGCTATCAATGATTCAAAGGCTTCTTTTTCCAGAGCGTCCAGTTCTGCCAGAAGGAAATCGGAGTCCTCACCGTCGGCGCGTTCGCGTATGGCCAACACGCGCGTATAAAAGGTATCAATGCGGTCTTTTTTGCGCTGGGCGCGCCAGCGGCTGATACCGACCAGGCTGGTAAGTAACAGAAAGGCCAAATAGACCAGCATGTTGATCGTTTCAGCGTAGCGCTCCAGGAAACTGGGCTCATCCCGGTTGAGAAAACGACGTGCACCGCGATGCAGCGGGAAATTTAAATCCATAGGATCGAAGTTCTCGGTGAGACCTGAAAATAGCGCTGGCGCGATCGCCGTGAAACGCGGCTTTTGTTGAATCAATGTTTTGGTGAGTTCATAGATCACGGCTTCTGGTACGGCCTTGCGAGTTACCAGCAGGGTGTCCACTTCGAGACTGGCAATAGGTCCTTCATTGCCGGGTAGATCATAGGTGCGCGAGGGAATCACCGTCACGCGCATTTGTGGCACCAGGTGGCGAATGCCTTCCAGGTGGTCCCGATTGCTGGCAGCGAGCGAGTCGTTCAATGACAACAGACGGTAGCCGGGGTAGTACCAGGCGTGATTCGAGGGCGTAATGGGCCCGAAATAGACAATAAGGTCGGTTTCACCGGGCACAAATTCGCTGACCAAGTGCAAATCATCTGCGGCCACGTGTTGCCGTTGTGCTGCCAGTTCTATGAAGGTCTTCCCGGCTTTGGAGTCGTTGGCTACATAGATGGATGCTCCCTTGAGTGATTGCTGTCCCTGTTGCAGTGAAAATCCATCGCGGGCAAGCAGGTGGAGAACGCTTTTGTAGGTTGGCAGTACGGCCCGGACACCGGATTCAAAGGGTGTACTGTTTTCTACCAGGGTAAGGTCGACTTCGCCCCGGGCCAGCGCGTCCAGGGCGGAGACCCCGCTGATGGGTTTGGCCAGGCGCATGCGCACACCGGAACGCTGCTCGAAAATGGCTTCCATGGCTTCAGGATCCATTTGCTGATAGCTCAGCGGATAGACCCGCAACTCATCATCCGCTGAGGAGCAGCCGGATAGTGTCAGCACACAGATGACCAGTAATGAGAGCGCCCTCGCTGTTTCAGAAGAGGTCGGTTTATTAAGAGTATTTTTCAGATGGAACACGATCTACTCCTCTGTGCGCAGCGGTTGCAGGCCGCGGTCTATCTTGCTCAGGTGCAAATCTGCTGCTGGCCCGATCATCTTGGCTACACCCACCGCCAGAATATCAATAACTGTGAGATGAGCTATGCGTGAGGGCAGAGGGGTGTGGCGGTCCTGGGTTTGCTCGTTGACGTCGATATGTATAGCCAGGTCGCAGGCCCGAGCTACCGGCGTTGCCCCTGGCGCAAGACCAATCAGGAAGGCACCAGATTCGCGCACCAACTCCATGGCATCCAGCAGGGCCTGGCTGCGTCCCGACTGGGAGATTGCCACCACCACGTCACCAGCGTGAAGAGACATGGCTGCCATCGTCTGTATGTGCGGGTCAGAGTGAGCGGCGCTGGGAATCTGCAAACGAAAAAACTTGTGTTGTGCGTCGATCGCAACCGATGCCGACGCACCGAAACCGTAAAACTCGACCCGGCGTGCTTTTCGCAGGGCCTCGACTGCTATTTCGAGCGCATCCGGGTTCATGCTGTCCCTGACCTGTTTGAGCATGCCGATAGTAGAATCGAAAACCTTGAAGGCGTAGTCGCGGACAGTATCCAGTTCACTCAGTTCAAATTCTGTTACGTCGGGTGAAGGCGTGCCGTGCTGGGCCAGGGCCAATTTGAAGGCCCCAAAGCCGTCGCAGTCCACAGCGCGGCAAAATCTCACCACGGTAGGTTCGCTGACGCCTACCGCCGCCGCCAGATCCACAATGCGCATGTGGATGACTTGGGAGGCATTCGCGAGGACAAACTCAGCCACCTTGCGTTCTGAGCGTCGCAGTGAGGGCAGGTTGGCTTCAATATGTTTTAGCAGTTGTTTTTCGTGCACTGCTCTAGTTTATACAGTGCAGGCATCAAAAGGTAATGCGATGCAGGGGCCTGATTGGATAGAATGTCCCCATGGACGTCACACGAATTTTGGAACCCCTCAACGACGCCCAGCGTGATGCAGTTGCCTCTGACAACCAGAATCTTCTGGTACTCGCCGGTGCGGGTAGCGGTAAGACCCGCGTGCTGGTACATCGCATCACCTGGTTGATTCAAGCAGAGGGCCTGTCTCCCTGGTCTATTCTCGCGGTAACTTTTACCAATAAGGCTGCGCGGGAGATGCGCTCGCGCATTGAGGATATGCTGCAAATTGGTACTCACGGCATGTGGGTGGGCACATTCCATGGTCTTGCACATCGTCTGTTGAAGGCACACTGGCAGGAAGCTGGTTTGCTGCAAAATTTCCAGATCCTCGATTCGGATGACCAGCTGCGACTGGTGAAGCGGATTTGTCGTGAACTGGAGCTGGACGAGGGCCGCTGGCCACCGCGGCAGGCCCAGTGGTATATCAACGGTCAGAAGGATGAGGGGTTGCGTTCAGCTCACATTGAGGCCTCCCAGTCGGATCACTACGGCTATACCATGTGGCGGGTGTATCAGGCCTATGAGGAGGCCTGTGAACGAGGTGGCCTGGTAGATTTCGCGGAATTGCTGCTGCGGGCACATGAACTTTGGCTCAAGAACCCGGAGACGCTGGCTCATTACCAGGGGCGCTTCAAGCACATACTGGTGGATGAGTTTCAGGATACCAATACGATTCAATACGCCTGGTTACGCGTGTTGGCGGGTAAAAATATTCCTATAGTGGCGGTGGGTGACGATGACCAGTCTATCTACGGATGGCGCGGTGCAAAAATTGAGAATATCCAGCGTTTTAGCGATGACTTTGCACCCGTACGCACCGTGCGACTGGAGCAGAACTACCGTTCTACCAGTACTATTTTGCAGGCGGCCAACGCGGTCATCTCTCACAATCTTAACCGCTTGGGCAAGGAGTTGTGGACGGCCGGGGACCCCGGCGAAGCCATAACACTTTACGCGGCTTTCAATGAGCAGGATGAGGCTCGCTTTGCAGTGGAGCAGCTGGAGAGCTGGGCCAATGAAGGCAACGCACGAAGCCATTCTGCTATTTTGTACCGTTCCAATGCACAATCCCGTGTATTGGAAGAGGCGCTGATTCGCACCGGAACGCCCTACCGTATCTACGGTGGTCAGCGCTTCTACGAGCGTCTGGAAATCAAAAATGCCCTGGCTTACATGCGCTTGTTACTCAGTCGCGGCGATGATGCTGCCTGGGAGCGAACCATCAACACGCCAGCACGGGGCATAGGTGGAAAAACTGTTGAATCTATTCGTGAACTAGCGCGCGAGCGACAGGTTTCGCTTTGGCAGGCGGCGGAAATAGCGGCCGAAGAAAAGCTGCTCACCAAGCGCGCCCTGGGTGCCCTGGATGGCTTTCGTGTACTGGTGAATGAGCTCGACTCCGGTACTGAAGAGCTAGACCTCAAGGAGCTGGTTGAACATGTTATCGAGGTATCAGGCCTGCTGGATTTTCATGCCCGGGAAAAGGGTGAGCGTGGCCAGGCGCGGATAGAAAACCTGCGTGAATTGGTCACTGCCGCCAGGCAATTTGAACCTGAAGAGGAAGAACTCTCCCCGCTGCAGGAGTTTTTGGATAATGCAGCGCTGGATGCGGGCGACGCCCAGGCGGATGAACATGAGGACAGTGTGCAACTGATGACATTGCACTCAGCCAAGGGGCTGGAGTTTCCGCTAGTAATTCTGGTTGGCATGGAGGAAAACCTTTTTCCTCACCGTATGTCTATGGAAGAACCCGGCCGCCTGGAAGAGGAGCGCAGGCTCTGTTACGTGGGTATTACGCGTGCCATGGAGCGTCTGTTGATTTGCTATGCCGAGACCCGGCGTATGTATGGCAATGAAAACTTCAATGCTCCCTCACGCTTTATTCGTGAGATCCCGGCCGAATTAATGGAAGAGGTGCGCCTGCACACCACCATTTCACGGCCAGCCAGTATCGCGATGAATACCGAGGTGGCTGATACCGGGCTCAGCTTGGGGCAGCATGTTTTTCATCAGGTATTCGGAGAGGGGGTTGTACTGAACTTCGAGGGTCGGGGCAGCAACGCCCGGGTAGAAGTTAATTTTGATGATGAGGGCAGCAAGTGGCTGGTAGTCCAGTACGCGAACCTGCAAACCCTGTAATCGTGGCCACAGGTGCTATGGATAAAAATCATGAGTAAAAGTGCATTCGAAAGTCGGTATAGCCCCGCCATTATCCTCGGTCTTTTGGCCGCACTGGTGTTGGTGTTGGGGTTGTGGGCAGTGGATCGTGGCGGCGAGACAAAGGCTGCTACCGCCTCGGTTTCCAGGACGGATAGTCAAAATATTATCGAGTGGAAGCTGGTTACTACCTGGCCCAAGAATTTTCCCGGGCTAGGTCTGGGCCCGGAAACTTTTGCCACCTTGGTCAACGAGATGAGTAATGGCCGGCTTCGCGTCCATGTCTATGGAGCCGGAGAGATGGTGCCGGCCTTTGGCGTTTTCGACGCGGTGTCCCAGGGTGTTGCACAGATGGGCCATGGGGCGGCTTACTACTGGACCGGGAAAATACCCGGCTCGGCCTTCTTTACCTCAGTCCCCTTCGGTCTTACCGCTCAGGAGATTAACGGCTGGATTCATTACGGCGGCGGCATGGAGCTCTGGGAGGAGGCCTATGCCCCCTTCAACATCAAGCCTCTGGCTGGAGGTAACTCTGGCGTGCAAATGGCGGGTTGGTTCAACCGCGAAATCAACTCTGTGGCTGACCTCAAGGGCTTGAAGATGCGCATGCCTGGCCTGGGTGGTGAGGTATTGTCCCGCGCTGGAGCTACGGCGGTTACGCTGCCAGGGGGAGAGTTATACACCTCACTGCAAACGGGAGTTATCGACGCCACGGAATGGGTCGGTCCCTACAACGATCTCGCCCTGGGTTTGCATGAGGTTGCGCGGTACTACTATTACCCGGGCTGGCATGAAACTGGCTCCATGCTGGAGTTTTTGGTTAATCAGGATGCTTTGTCAGAGTTACCCGCGGATTTACAGAGTATCGTGAAGGTCGCCGCCCGCGCTGCGAATCAGGATATGCTGGATGAGTACACTGCGCGTAACAATCGCGCCCTGCAGGAGCTGGTGGATCGGCATGGAGTAGAACTTCGCAAACTGCCCGACGATGTAATTATTGCGCTACACCGTGCCTCAGACGAGGCATTGGCAGACCTTGCTGCCAGCGATGCTTTTGCGGCAAAGGTCTACACTTCTTTTAAGGAATTTCTCGACAATGTCACCCAGTACCACCACATATCTGAGCAGGCATATATCAACGCGCGGGATTTGAAGGACGCGCAGTAGCACTCTGGCGCAGACCCTGCAAAGCTATCAGGCTCTGCCCACGGCTCGGGTGCGGCCATTTTCGTCAATCGACACGAACACAAACTCACCTTCGGTGACCTTAATAGGTGCGCCATCGTGTTTTGAATTGATCCACACTTCGACCATGACGCGAATAGAGCTTCTGCCGACCTCCAGCACATCGGTGTAGCAACTGACCACTGCACCAACATGCACCGGCGTCAGAAACGCCATCCCGTCAATGGCTACAGTCGCGACGCGGCCATTGGCCACTTTGGCAGTGGCTATTCCGCCAGCGATATCCATCTGAGACAACAGCCAGCCGCCAAATATGTCGCCGTTGGCGTTGGTATCTTTCGGCATGGCAACGGTTTGCAGTGCAAGCTCGCCCTGTGGCAGTGGAGCGCTGTCGATATCGTTCATGGTGAAACCATTTCTCTGAGATTATGACTTGAGTTGTCCCGGCAACCAGGTTGCCAGTTCCGGCCAGACTACCAGCATGCCTAGCATCAGGAGCTGGATAATTATAAAGGGAATTACACCGCGGTAGATAGCGCCGGTGGGCAGCTCATCTGGCGCGACGCCCCGCAGGTAAAACAGGGCAAAACCAAAAGGTGGAGTCAAAAAGGAGGTCTGTAGATTAACGGCGATCATAATGCCCAACCAGACTGGATCCACTCCCATGGCCAGCAGTATGGGCCCGACAATTGGGACGACGACGAATGTAATTTCTATAAAATCAAGGATGAAGCCGAGTAGAAAAATGATGGCCATTACTACTAGGGTGGCGCCCATCACCCCCCCGGGCATACTGTCAAAATAGTGATGTATCAGCTCTTCGCCTCCGAATCCGCGAAAGACCAGTGAGAACAGCGCCGCGCCAATAAGAATCATGAACACCATGCAGGTGACTTCCATGGTATTTATCAGTACTTCATGCAAGGTGCGTCGATTCATCCGTCCCTTGGCAATGGCCAGAAGCAAAGCGCCCAGAGCGCCTACGCCGGCGGCCTCTGTGGGTGTGGCGGCACCGCTGAGAATGGAGCCCAGCACGGTTGCTATCAGCAACAATGGGGGTGCCAGACCGCGTGCTATTGACGCGAGATCGATATTCTCTTCGCTCTCAATGGCAGGAGCACTGTCCGGTTTAAAGGTCGCATAGGCGAATAGATAGATGATGTAGAGCAGTACGAGAATTACGCCGGGAATGATCGCGCCCATGAAAAGGTCGCCCACAGACACGGTCTTCGGGTTGAATACATTCATACTCAACTGCGCCTGTTGGTAGGCGCTTGAGAGAATATCGCCCAATAATACCAAGGCGATAGACGGAGGTATGATTTGACCCAGAGTACCAGTGGCACAAATAGTGCCCGTGGCCAGAGCCGGGTCATAGCCGCGTTTTAGCATGCTGGGAAGGGACAGTAGGCCCATGGTGACGACTGTAGCCCCAACAATGCCGGTACTCGCCGCCAACATGGCACCTACCACGACGACGGAAATTCCCAGTCCCCCTCTCAGGCCTGAAAACACCTTGGCCATGCTGTCGAGAAGCTCCTCCGCCACACGTGATTTCTCCAGGATCACCCCCATCATCACAAACAGGGGCACAGCGATCAGGGTGACGTTGTTGATGGTTCCAAATAGCCTTGCTGGCATCGCGTTCAGAAAGGCCGGGTCGAAATGGCCGAACAGTATGCCACCGCCGGCAAACAGCAGAGCCGTGCCAGCAAGGGTATAGGCTACAGGGTAGCCCAGCATCAAGGTCACGCAGACACAGGCGAACATGTACAAAGAGGCATAGTTTCCCGCCTCCATCAGGACTCGTCCTCAACCAGGAACAGCACGTTGCGCAGCGTCTCAGCCAGGCCCTGCAATAACAGGTTCAGCGCCATCAATGGAATCAGGGTCTTGAGTAGGAAGACGGCAGGAATGCCTCCCGGGTCAGCGGAGCCTTCCCGAATCGCCCAGGAATCACCAACAAATTGCAGGCTGATAGCGAACAAAAAGATACAAAAAGGCAGCAGAAATACCACCGCACCCACGCTGTTTACCCAGGCACAGCCGCGTCGGCTTAGTTTTCGGTAGATAATATCTACCCGTACATGTCCGCCTTGCTTGAGAGTGAACGCCGCTCCCAGCATAAAAATGCTGGCATGCATGTATATCACCAACTCTTGCATGGCGATGGAACCAATTCCGAAGCCATAACGTAGAAATACCACCAGACAGGACACCAGGGCCATGAAAAGACATAGCCAGGCGAGCAAGCTGCCAGTCTTCTGGGTAAAATGGTCGATGATTCTTACAGTGTTATGCAGGGCCGCCATGGTATCTTTTTGATTACTACAGGCTAAAGTATTATGGGCCGCAGTATAGCGGTGACTGCAGAGCCCGCCAAACCAGGAATAGACACTTTATGCTTATTGTTATATCGCCGGCTAAAACGCTGGACTATGAAACCCCTCCAACAACCCGCAAGGCGACGCAACCTGCCTTACTTCAGCGTTCCAGCGCACTGGTTGATGATGCTCGCAAGTTGAGCCCGGACCAGATTGGCAAGCTGATGGGCATCAGCGAGAAGCTGGCCAGCCTCAATCATGAGCGATTCATGAACTGGGGCCAGCCCTTTGATCTCGACAATGCCAAACAATCCGTACTGGCTTTCAAGGGTGACGTGTATACCGGACTGGATGCAGAATCGCTGTCCAGCGCAGATCTGGGTTTCGCCCAGAAGCATTTGCGTATTTTGTCGGGCCTCTACGGCCTGTTGCGCCCGCTGGACCTGATGCAGGCCTATCGCCTGGAGATGGGCCTTAAATTCAAGAACAGCGGCGGCAAGAACCTCTATGAGTTCTGGGGCTCTGATATTACCGATGCATTGAACAAGCAACTTAAAAGCGCCAGGTCAGACGTTCTGGTAAACCTGGCATCTAATGAGTACTTCAGAGCCGTGCAGGCGAAAGGACTCAATGCCGAGATTATTACTCCGGTGTTTAAAGACCTGAAAAACGACAAATATCGGGTTATTAGTTTTTTTGCCAAGAAAGCTCGTGGTCAGATGACACGCTATATCATCGAAAAACGCCTTGAAGATCCAGCCGGGATGAAAAAATTCAACGCCGATGGCTACCGTTACAACGCTTCTGAATCAACAGCGAGGGATTGGGTGTTTACCCGCGATGGTGCTGCATGAACGAGACCACGGTGGTAATACTGGGGGCTGGCATGTCCGGCATCTGCATGGCGATCAAATTACGCGAGGCAGGCATTGAAGACCTGGTAATGCTGGAAAAATCAGAGAGCCCTGGCGGCACCTGGAACGACAACACTTATCCTGGCGCTTGCTGCGATGTTGCCTCTCACCTTTACAGTTTCTCTTTTGAGCCCAACCCGGACTGGAGCAGGGCCTACAGTGAGCAGGCACAAATACGTAGCTATTTCGAACACTGCGTAGAAAAGTATGGACTGCGATCCTCGATTCGTTACGGGACAACGGTGGTCTCGGCACATTACGAGGAGGAGACAGGGCACTGGCTGGTCGGCACGGCGGACGGTGAAAACCTGCGCTGTAAGTTCCTTGTCAGTGGTCTGGGGCAGCTCAATCTTCCAAACACTCCGCATTTTGAAGGTGCAGAAAGCTTTCAGGGAGAAAGTTTTCATTCAGCGCGCTGGAATCACGACCTGGATCTCACCGGCAAGCGTGTGGCGGTGATAGGCAATGCTGCTAGTGCTATTCAGTTTATTCCGCCCGTAGCGGAGCAGGCGCAGCAGGTGACGATCTACCAGCGCAGTGCCAATTACCTATTGGCCCGCAATGACTCCACTTACAGCGAGGCTGACAAGCAGCGCTACCGCGATCACCCCTGGTTGCAAAAACTGTCCCGGCTGCGTTGGTTTTTGCGTCAGGAGCTGGTTTTGTTCGGCGCTATGCTCTCCGGATCATTGCGTCAGAGACTGGTGACCAAAGTGGCACGTCAATATCTGGAAGATGAAATCAGCGACCCCCGGATGCGCGAACAATTGAGCCCGGACTATCCCATGGGTTGCAAACGCGTACTGGTGTCAGATGATTATTACCAGGCGCTGGTCAAGCACGACGTTGATTTGGTCACCAGCCTTATTGTCGGGATTGGTCCTGAAGGAGTGCGTACGCAAGATGATATCGAGCGAGAGGTCGATATCATTATCTATGGCACGGGGTTTCGCGCTACCGAGTTTTTGGCCGAGCTCGATGTAAGGGGCCGAAATGGTATTGCGCTCAAAGACAGCTGGGCTGATGGTGCCGAAGCCTTGCGCGGTATAGCGGTACCGGGTTATCCCAACCTGTTTTTGCTCTATGGCCCCAATACCAACCTAGGGCACAATTCGATCATCTACATGGTGGAGGCGCAGGTTAAGTACATCGTGCAGTGTCTGGACAAGGTGCTGGCGCATGACCTGAAGTCACTGGAGGCAAACGAGCGTGCCAGTGCGAACTTTAACCAGCGGCTGCAGGCAGAACTGGAGAAGACCGTTTGGGGTGGAGAGTGTGGCAGCTGGTACAAGAACGACAGTGGAAAAATCACTAATAACTGGCCCCATACGGCGACTCGTTTTGCCTTCAGCATGCGCTCGCCGGATTTCACCGAATACAACATGTCGGTGTGAACACGATGTCTGAACGCCCTTTTTCCCAGGCCTGTGAGAACAACCAGGATGCCATTCTGGAAATTCTCCGGGAAGAGTTGCGGGGGGTGGATGCGGTGCTTGAATTGGGCAGTGGCACGGGGCAGCACGCCAGCTATTTTGCGTCAGAACTTGCCCAGCTGCAGTGGCAGCCCACCGATCTGCCTGAGAACCACGTGGGCATAGAGGCCTGGCGGGAAAGCTGCGGCGCCCAGAACCTGCTGCCGGTGCGAGAACTGGATGTGCGTAGCATTGATTGGGGCATGGATATCCCCGGCGCGATATTTACGGCCAATACCTTTCACATAATGGCCTGGGAGGCCGTAGAGGATCTGTTTGCCTATTTGGGCCAGTACGCGCCCACCCGCAACAGACTTTGTGTCTATGGCCCCTTTAATTACCGCGGCAACTATACCAGCGACAGCAATGCTCGCTTTGACCAGTGGCTGGCGTCCCAGAATCCGCACAGTGCTCTGCGTGATTTTGAGCGGGGTGACGGGCTGGCACGCCCGGCGGGTTTCAGATTGCAGGCAGACCACGGCATGCCGGCCAATAACCGCCTGCTGGTCTGGCACAAATTGAGTATGGTTACGGCGTCTGCTTGAAGGGCAGGTATTGCGCTGCCTGTTCAATATAGTTCTCGATGTGCGAGTATTCGCGTTGGGTGAAGTCTTCGATGGCCGCGGCAAAACCTGGATCTGCAATCCAGTGGCTGGAGCGGGTAACAATGGGCTCGAAACCCCGCTGGATCTTGTGTTCCCCCTGAGCGCCTGGGTCAAAACGCTCCAACCCCTGCTCGATACAATGTTCAATTCCCTGGTAGTAACAGGCTTCGAAATGGAGGCAATCGAGCTCCTGTTCGCAGCCCCAGTAGCGGCCGTACAGGGTGTCGGCGGATTGGAAACACAGGGAGCCAGCTACCGCACGACCCTCTTGCAGCGCAGAAATCATCAAACACTGTTCCGGCATAGTTTCGCCAATGCTTTGAAAAAACTCCCGGGTCAGGTAGCCGCCGTGACCGCTGCGCTTGGCATAGGTCAGTTGGTAAAAATGGTAGAAGCGTGACCAATCTTCCTCGGTTATCTGTGCTCCCTGGTGTCGGACCAGGGTAATACCCTGTTCTTCGACTCGGCGGCGCTCTCGCCGCAGGCTTTTGCGCTTGCGGGAGTTGAAGGCTGCAAGGAAATCATCAAAGTTGCCATAACCACGATTGAACCAGTGAAACTGACTGGCCAGCCGGGTGCTCATTCCCGCTGCGGCGAGCACTTCAGCATCCTCGGCCTGGGGGAAGAGTACGTGCCAGGAGGATACCTCCTGTTCCGTGGCAAATTGCTGCACGGCTGCAAGCATAGCCCGCACCAGCGGCGCATGCTCCTCTCCTGCACGGGTACAAATACGAGGACCCGTCGCCGGAGTAAAGGGTATCGCCGTTACCAGCTTTGGATAATAGTTGAGGCCATGGCGGCGCCAGGCATCGGCCCAGCTCCAGTCAAATACATACTCCCCATAAGAATGTGATTTTAGATAGAGGGGCATAATCGCAAGCAGCTCATCGCCTCTATAGAGGGTGGCGTGGCAGGGCTGCCAGCCGCTAGCTGCATCTGTGGAGCCAGAGTCCTCCAGGGCCTTGAGAAACTCAAAGCGAACGAAGGGATAATCCGTTCCCGTCAGTGCATTCCATTCATCGCCCGCAAGCTGGGTAATGGAGGTGAGGAACCGGGCTTCCAGTTGCTGCGATTCAGAAGGCATAGTCCAGCACAATCCCTGCAAATATGGCCATGCCCACATAGTTGTTGTGGAGAAATGCCTTGAAGCATGCGGCCGGCTCACGAGAGCGAATTTGGCGCTGTTGGTGGACGAACAGACCGGCGGCTACCACAACCCCTGTCAAAAAATACAAGCCCAGGTGAAAGCGCTGACCCACCAGCAATAACGCAACAATGGTCAGGGCTTGCAACACGGCCACCATATGTCGGTCCTTATCGCCGAAAAGAATAGCGGTGGAGCGGATGCCAATTTTGAGGTCATCCTCTCGATCGACCATCGCGTACTGAGTGTCATAGGCCACGGTCCACAGCAGATTGGCTGTGTAGATTAGCCAGAGGAAGGGTGGCAAAGCTTCGTTTACGGCGGCGAAAGCCATAGGTATTCCCCAGGAGAAAGCAGCGCCCAACACCAGTTGTGGTAAGTGTGTATGGCGCTTCATATAGGGATAGCAGGAGGCCAAGGCGACACCACCAAAGCTGAGCATGATAGTCATGGTGTTGGTAAACAACACCAACACAAAGGCCAGTAGAGTCAGGCTGGCAAAGATGGCAAGCGCTTCATTGGTGGATATCGCTCCAGTAACCAGGGGTCGCTGCTGGGTGCGTGCTACAGCGCCGTCCAGTTTGCGATCAGCCAGGTCATTGATTACACAACCGGCGGAGCGCATGAGGAAAGTGCCCAGGCTGAAAATCAATAGCAGGTGCCAAGGTGGGACACCTTCTGCGGCAATCCACAGTGCCCACAGAGTTGGCCACAGCAATAGATAGGTACCAATCGGCCGGTCAAAGCGGATTAATGCCAGGTAATTTTTTAGTCTGGAGATGGACTGGGCCATGTGCTCTCGGTGCAATCCTGTTTTGGCTTGTATTATGAGGCCAGTTGCTCAGGGTTGGAACTGTTTGAGGAAGACTTCGCTCACAGAAAGCGGCCTGCCATACAAACAAAACCGTGATCTGCGCGCCCACGCCGGTTGCGGCTGCCGCAGGCTGGGATGAATATAACTACTGGAAGCGGGTAATTGTACGATCTCAAAGGGGCCGCGCTTAAGATGGGGGTCCTGGAATAACAGGCTGCCCAGGGATTCGTTCCTGAGTCTACGCAAATGGCGCAGTGGCCCGGTTAGCGTGGTTACCGGTAATACGCTGCGGGCATACACCCAGGCTTGTCCGTGGCAGTGCAGTGCCACCTCGCGCACCAGCGCCCACTGTCTGTCCCGCAGGCCCAGCAGCGCTCGTTCCGAGGGATAGGGGGACTGCCAGCTCTGGGCTATCCTCACTACCTCAAAATCACCCCCCGACTTTTCGATCAGATACTGGGTGAGAGAGCCCTCATTGAGCAGCCAGTCGCCGGCGTCGGCGGGCAAAGTGGCCCTGTTCACCTGAGGAATAAGCCGCCACCCGGGGTCTGGGGGTGTCAGTAAGGTAGGAGTTGATGCTTGCACGGGGCGCAGTTTGCCATATTGAGCCGGCCTGTACAGGTTTGTGCCGGTAAAAGTAGGTACTTGCACATTTTTTATACGGCACTATAGTGTTGCCTCCCCGTATTTCCGATAGATATTTAGTAAAAACAGCGAGAGGCAGCATGAGCAAGTGGGAATGTATTGTTTGTGGGCTCGTCTATGACGAAGCCAAGGGTTGGCCAGATGACGGCATTGCGCCCGGCACCAAGTGGGAAGATGTGCCCGAGGACTGGCTTTGTCCAGATTGTGGTGTCGGCAAGGAAGACTTCGAACTGATCGAAGAAGCGCCAGTTGAACAGGTGCCTCATCACGAAGAACCGGTGGCAGACAAAGTACACGCGCCGGTGGTTATTATTGGTACCGGTCTTGCCGGTTACGGGTTGGCCAAGGAATTTCGCAAGCACGATGACGAAACGCCTCTGATTTTGATTACCAATGATGACGGTCGCTCCTACTCCAAGCCCATGCTGTCAACGGGCTACACCAAGGATACCTCCGCCAACGACTTGGCCCAGCTGGACGCTGGCAGTATGGCTAAGGCGCTCAAGGCCAGTGTCTGGACCATGACACACGTCAGTGAAATTGATACCGAAAACCAGCTAATTAAAGTGGGTGATGCCCAGACGGCTATCCACTACGGCAAACTGGTGCTTGCTCTGGGTGCACAGGTTATCGAGCCACCGATTCAGGGTGATGCTCTGGAGTATGTCTACACCATCAACGATTTGCTCGACTACGATGACTTCCGTCAGGCCATCAAGAAAAATGACGTTAAGAAGGTCTGCATTATTGGTGGCGGCCTGATTGGTTGTGAGTTCACTAACGACCTGATCAACGGTGGATTTGAGACGGTTGCTGTCGATCCCCTGGCTTACTGTTTGCCCACCCTGCTGCCAGAGGCGGCGGGTAAGGCGGTACAGCGCGGTCTGGAGGAAAAAGGCGCCAGCTTCCACTTCGGTCCGCTGGTGACAGAGGTTAACAAGGCACTCCTCAGCGTAGGTCGGATATGCGACCTT
>ERZ1048872.1748-NODE-1748-length-17241-cov-8.120621_pt1 | contig 17241 bp, 16 predicted proteins | sample MGYA00383100_ERZ1048872 | MGnify/ENA primary metagenome ERZ1048872 (study PRJEB29581, sample SAMEA5548370) | metagenome | biome: marine; feature: coastal; material: water | depth 50 m | study: Short-term variability in the microbial, nano- and picoplankton... | reverse complement strand
AGGCAGCCCATGAAATGAGGCCAGGCAAAGTTCCGGCTTCCATCTCAGGGTCTGTTCGTGTCGCGTGATATGTTCGGCCAGAGTTTCGATATACGTTGGTTCGTCAAAGTAGGGCGGCACCACCCGGATTGATGGTTGCCAGCGCATTTCTTTCAAAACGCTAAATACCTCGTCCATCGCTGACGCCGTGGTTGCTGCGCTGTATTGCGGATAAAGAGGAAAGACGAGCACTTTATCACAACCGGCGTTGGCCAGACCCTGAATCCCTTCGTATATCGAGGGGGCTCCGTAGCGCATCGCCCAGATGGTCATGATCCGTGGGTCGCCGCCGAAGGCTTCACCGATTTTTTCTGCCTGTGCGCGCGTGATAGTGCGTAGCGGCGATTCATCGGCCGCTTCGTTCCAGATCAACCGATAAGCACGTCCCGACTTTTTGACGCGTCGCGGAATGATGATGCCATTCAACAGGGTCCACCACAATAAACCACGTTTCTCGATGACTCTGGGGTCCGACAGGAATTCTTTTAGGTATCGCTTGATCGAGGCCGGGTCCGTGGCATCGGGCGTGCCAAGATTGATCAGAAGAATTCCGATGGTTGGGGTCATTCGATCCTCTATGCTGGCTGGGCGCCATGGGTTTTTTGTTGTCATTGCATCTTTCCAGTAAACGGTCGGCCCGTAAACAACCTTGATGGAATTTCGGTGCTTGAAAAAATGAGAGGACTTGGGAGAGCTAGGCGCTGCTCTGGCGTATGATCACCCCGATCAGGCAAAGGATCAGGCCGCCTGCAATCATGAAAACTGGCAAGGACAACAACTCGAAACCGCCACGCCAGGACAGCATGGTGTTGAGCGTGCCGAGCATGATGAAGATGACACCGAATAACCTGATCACTGCGCCATGTGGGGTAGCGGTTGTTTGAGTTAAAGCATCAGGCCTGGTCATGGCGCACTCCTGTCGCGGCGCCTCGCGTTCCGGCTCCACCAGACCAGCAACAGCAGGACAAACAGGGCAGACAGTATGCCATAGATCAGCGGCTTAAAAGTCGCGCCCGGTTTCAATTGCAACCAGTACCAGGTGGTTATCGAATGGCCGGTTGCGGTCTCACTGTTCGAGCCGTCCCAGACAAAAAACGAAATCGGAACAAAACGCCCTTCTTCGAACTGCAAATCCTCATCCGGGTTCCCGGTTTTCAGAGCGCGGGTCATGACCACGCGCCACGTGCCATCACGGTAGCTGCCCGTTGCCTGAAAATCACCCCTGTCGTTGCGTGGTTGTTGGCCTTCGATCCCGGTCGCATCGATGATCCCTGCGGTTTCCGGCGTTTCTGTCGAGCCGCTTGACCAGCTCCACAGGTTTACCGGGTTAGCGGTATCGCCCATCAGGAAATAGGGTTTCTCCATTCCTGCCGGGATTGTGCGCGGCAACTGGATGGCGATCGCGTCTTCAAAGATCTCGTCATCGGCGATGGATGCGGCTTTTTCATCGCCGGGGATGCTATTGGTCCTGTCGTCCCATTCCAGATGAATGGCAACCTGATCGCTGTTGTAAAGCGCGCGCGCCGTGACAGTATCGTTCGCGGTCGTAAAGAACCTCTCGCCTCCGACAATCTGCGGCACCATCATGAAAGTGGAATGCGCGGCGGTCTCCCAGAGTTCGTCGTCAGGAGAATTCGGCAGATCACCCTGGACGCGCGCACCCTGAATGACAAAGTTTTCCGGATTGACCACTTTTTCGGTCTTGGCCAGAGAGGTTACATAATTGGCCACATGCCACCGCTCTTCGATGGTCAGGCTCTTTTTGCTAGCCGGGTCGGCAAAGGATGGCATCTGAGTTGTCGGAATACCTACCGATATTCTGGCAAAGATATCGCGTGGATCATTGCTTACCCGAAAGGTCCATGGCTTGGTCAGATTGCGCGGCCATGTCCGGTCGCCGTTGTCATCTTTCAGCTTTTTGATTGCATCGCCTTTGCCTTGGACACCGTGGCACTCGCTGCAGCGATCACCGTCTTCGAACAGCAATTTGCCCGCGGCTATGCTGTCTGCCGAGCTGGTAATCTGGGTGCCGAAATCGGTCTGACCGTCGGGTTCGCCCTCAAGTTCTGCAAAATACTTGATATAAGTCAGCACGTCCGTGATCTCTTGCTCTGACAGGATATCTGACCAGCCGGGCATGGCCGTTCCCGGCATCCCATCCTGGATCATCCGCAGGATGTCGGCGTCGTTGGGCATGTCTGCATCGAAACTGGACGTCACGAATTTGTATAGGCCCAGAGTAAAATCGCGAGGAGGCGGGTTCAAACGCTCAGCCGCCGGTCCCAGCCCGTCGCCATCTTCACCATGGCATTGTAGGCAACGTTTGACATAAACCGCTTCTCCACGCTCCAGCTCCTCGTCAGATTGAGCCAGCGTTAACATCGGAGCCAGCACGAGGACGGTGGCCAAAAATGCACGTTTCAGCATCTTAGTGCCCCCCTGCATCATGCGCTTCACCCCAAGACCTTGGGGCGTGACCGGTATAGTCATAGAGGAACAGGATTACTTTCCAGATTTCCTCTTCGGTCAGGTAGTTTTGCCAAACCGGCATCGATGAAATCCACGGTGCAGCCTCTTTAGGTAATCCCGGCCCTCCCGTTGCAATCCGCCAGTAAAGATAGCTTTCCTGCAACTGGGCAATGGTGCCAATATCCTGAAAATTCAGCGGCGTCGGGTTCAGCCCTTCGGCAAATGGCCCTTTGCCGTCCAGCTTGTCACCATGGCAGTACTGGCAGTTCTCGATATAGACGGCGGCCCCTTCCTGCACATATTCGCCAAACAAATCGGGGTCTTCGGTTTCCGTGTGACGATACGGGTTTTCCAGCGTCAGCAGATTAACGCGTTCGCCATAGATTTTGGCAGTGCTTGGCGGGGCAGGGTGAATGGTGCGCAACTCAACCGGTGCGTCGAAACTGGGTTGCATCTTGTTGTAGACCCCATATCCGACCAGCAACGGGATAATCACAAAGACCAGATTGCGCACTTTGCGGCGCGACGGGTCCTCGACCAGGGCTTTGATCGGTGCCACCAGTTCCCGGGTCCGCTCTTCGTCATAGGTGAAGACCATAAAAACACCAGCGGTCACAAAGAACATGTACATGGTCAACAGGCTGCGCGGGATCACCGCGCCCAGGACGTAGTCGAAAACAATGATGAAGCCGAAATAGACTCCGGCCAGAACCAGAACCGCCTGCAATAATCTGGGGATTCTCATGGTCATACCCTCATTTCAGTTGGCTCAGGAAATCGACCATGATTTCCAACTCGGTTGCATAAAGCTGTTCGCCCAGATCATCCGGCATCATGTCGGCCTCATACCCTTTGGCGATATCTCTGTTCGGGTCCAACAGTGCCCGGCGGATATAGTCGCGGTCGCGGGTCCCGCCGATCGTCGACAGGTTGGGTCCAAGGTCGCCTGCTTCCTCGCCGATGGTGTGGCAGGCTTCGCAGGCAAATTCGTCCGACAGGTCCTGAAAGTTTGTGAACGCCGGGCGCGGCTCGCCCGGGTCTGCCATTTCTTCGGGTTCGCCTTCCTGGGGGGCCATATCGGTAGGGATTTCCACCGTCACCTCAAGCCCGCCAATATCCTGCAGATAAGCCAGCACGGCTGCCAGTTCAGGTTCGCTCAGCGCGATTGAGCCACCCTCGGTTGATGGCATCGGGCTTTCTGTGTCATTGGTCCCGGCTTTGCCAAATCCTTCGACCACATAGGCTGAGGGTGCGACGAGGCTCTCGCGAAGATAGCCTTCGATATCGCTGGCCTCGCCGTCATAGCGAGCGTCGTCCAGACGCGCCTGTGCGTTGACGCCGACCTGATCCAGCATAGGTGCGCGGCCCAGTTCGTTATGACAAAGTGTACAGGTACCCTTGCCGTTGAATATCTTGTCTCCCAGCGCGGTGAACTGGTCCATATCCATTGATGTCAGGTCGATTTCTTCTTCTACCGGCGGTGGGGCAGGGATGATCTGCGGGATGCCAAAGTTCGAATAGGCCGAGAAGAACCCGATCGTAACCAACATAAAGGCGATAACAGCTAGAAACTGGCGCATTGTGACCTACTCTTTCCAGTAACCGGCAGGCAGCGACTTGCTGCTGCTAACCTGAGCGATCCAGAAAACGAAGATCACCAGTGTCAAAAAGATGATCGCGGCAATCGACACAACGTTGGCGGCATAGCCAAGCGTGGGCGTATAGGCATCGGCCGAAGCGTCGCGCATGATATCAACCACGTGCCAGTGTTGCCGGATACCAGACCGTATGTACCCCATCAGCCCCATCAGCCAGGTGAATGCCACTGCCAGCAGAAACAACGCGTACTGCGCGCGATCCGGTATTCGACCCCAATGAAGCGGGCCGACATCCTTGGCGCCGCGATAGATAAAACTGTCGAGCACCAGACTGCCGACGATCACCACAAAGGTGGTCAAAACCTGCGGGATTGACGCGGCGACCTTGTAGACGGTGTTGGTAAAATAGCCGTGGTAGATGCCAAGAAACAGGATGTTGGCAATGCCCGCCGTGAACAACGCCACCTGCAGGATGTTTCCGACCCGCTCCCAGCTGACCGTGGCCTGTTTGTTCGAGCGTCGGTAAAACAGAAAACTCAGGAAGGTGAACATGATCATAAGGTTCACCGCCGTGTTCTTGGCGGGCATGATCCCAAGTGGGCCGAGGATCGAATGGTGCGGTCCTCCAAGCGCCTTTAATTCAGCATTGGTCAGCACCAGCGTGTGCGGCGTGAACCAGACAAGAAAGGCCCCGATCAGCACAATTGCGATGTACTTGATGAATTTGAAATAGCGCTTGGCGCCGTCACTGCGCCCCATGCCGCACCATAGATAATAATTGGCCGACAAAAACAGTGCCCCGATCAGCACCGCTTGGATGATGAACAACCACGCAAAGATACCCCCCATCAGCGTGATGCCCATCTGCTGACTATAGGCGTAGATCTCGGCGGCGAGGTAATACCCGGCAAATGGCAGGGGCAACAGCGCGCAGATGGCGATGAAGTTGGCGTTATAGCCCATCCAGTCGTAATGCGCCTTTTCCTGAGCGTTCTGCGCGGTCAGGAACTTGAAGGCGGCATAAGCACCCACGATTGATCCGCCATAGGCGATATTGGCGACAAAGCGGTGAATGTTGATCGGGTTCCACAGGAAGTTATGGATGGCGGCCCAGCTGTCTCCGCTGAAGACGCCCGCAGGATCAACCCCTGCCGGGCTCATCATGAAGGTCAGCCATGCGTTGGCCAGGAGCATTAGCGTCGTGCCGACGGCATTCAGCAAAAGGCCCAGCGTCAGGTGTATCCATTTGCGGATGTCCCCCTGCAGCCAGTGCCAGCCATAGTAATAGAGATAAAGCACCGCGCTTTCGGCAAAGAACAACAGCGCATAATAGATCATGCTTTCCTTGAAGATGACTGACAGGTAGCCAAACAGATGCGGGTAAAAGATGATCAGCGCGAACAACAAAAGCCCGCCCAGGATCGCGGTAAGAGAGTAGGCGGTGATCGAGACCTTGATGAACTCATAGGCCATATCATCATAACGCTTGTCACGGGTGCGCATGCCGATGGCTTCGATGATGAAAACAAAGATCGGAACCGCCAGCACGAAAGCTGCAAACCAAAGGTGCAGTTGCGCGACGACCCAAACCACCAACCGGCCATTCATGCCGGAGACCTTCGGATAATCCGCTTCGGTCAGAACCGGTGCGGGGCCATATCCTCCGGCAGCACTGGCGGCTTCCTCTGCTATCGCTTTAGCGACAAACAATTCCCCGCCCAATGCCAAGACCACCGCAGCACAGACCGCAAAGAAGAAACCAATGGAGGCTATTTTTCTTAACATTTTTAATGGATTACCTTTGTCATCTGTTCCGTTCGGCTCAGTTTTTGAAAATCAAATCGAGGCCCTGCATGTTCATCAATGTCAGGTCCAAAATCAGAAACCCGACTCCGCAGACAGCCACCGCGGCGAGAAAGTACAGGATTTGCCTTCCAATGGTCATCGTGTGTTTCCTTTGCGTTTTTCAGCCATGCATGAACCACCAGAAAAACTCGATCACGATGACCAGCGTGATAATAAAGATGAGCGGGCCCAGCCGGCGCAGATGGTCTCCTGTTTTCTTTTCATCAGGCATATCCAACTCCGATCCTGTTGGACGCAGACCACGAAATCGGGTAGCTTGAAACCGAACCCCCGACCCAAAAAATCAATGGAGTCCAAATGCGCCTTCCCAAGAAAATCCGCCCCGTCGATATCGTCATCTTCATGGGGCTGGCGGTGAACACTGTGGTCATCCTGTTGATCCTCTACTTCTTCGTCTTTTGAGGTGTTTCAGCCACCCTGACAGGCGCAAACCTCGCGCAGATATCCAACCAGACCGTCGACTTCCTCGTCGCTGAGGGTTTTCCCCCATGGCGGCATCATCGGGGATTTTGACACCGCCGGACCACCATCCAGAATGACATTGCGCAGATCAGCATCGGTGAGTTTGCTCATCTCGGTGGCATCGGTGAAGTTTCTCGGGCTGACCGGGAAATCTTTGGTCACGTTCGGCCCGTCACCCTTGCCGGTCAGTCCGTGGCATTGCGCACAGTAAAACCTGAAAACCGTTTCGGTTTCGGCGGCATGGACAGGGGGGGCTGTAATCTGGGAAGCCAGCCCGGCTGCGAATACGAGTGTCAGTACCTTTTTCATCTCAGTCTCCTTCCCTGCATCACTTTTTAGGTTTGAAATTGCCGACATAGCTGGCGACGTTTGCCATGTCTTTGTCGCTCAGAAGCCCCACGAAGACCGGCATCATCTTCACCGGTTTGAAGGTTTCAGGTTGTTTCAGATAGGCCAGAATCCAGTCGGGGTTCAGCCGCAGACCTGCATCCGTCAAAGATGGCCCCGAGCGCCCGCCAAGGGTTTCCCCCTTGCGACCACGGTACTGGTGACACCCGCTGCAGGGCATCTTTTTGGTGAAAATCTGGCGCCCTTTGGCGTTCTTCTTCACCTTTACCGTTCCGCTTTCTACAGCACCGGACGTCAACGTCATCAGATAGTTGGCGACAGATGTCGCGTCATCGGCCCCCAATGCCGGATGATCCCCTGAGTTTTCTTCCGTCAGAGAGTTGAACTTCATCGGCCGGATCGGCTGCGGATCGGCAAGCCAGGCCACCAGCCAGCCCTGGTTGAACTTGTCACCGGCGTACCAAAGCTCCGGGCCGGTCTTGGCCAGTTGGTCTTCGATCGTTTTTTCCCGCGCAGGACCTTCTGTGTAATGGCACGACACGCAGTCATTTGCTTCGAAAGCCGCTTGCCCGGCGGCCGTGTCCGCCTGTCCTGCGGATGATAGCGCGAAAAGCCAGGTCAGGCTGATCGCTGTTGAGAGGATGCCCTTCATCTTCATCTCCTTGTTTTTTTCATTCCGCGTTTTTTCAAACGCCCGCGTTTTCGTCCCTTTTTGCATTGATGGTTTTTTTGGTCAGCCACAGTCCCAGCCCGCCCGTAATCAGGAACGCAAGGACCGCGTAAATATAGATTTTGTTGGGTGTCGGGGCTTCAAGAAACACGAAGTACCAGGTGCTCAGGCTCATGATCAGACCATGTTCGCCGTTTGAGCCATCCCAGGCATTCAGCGCCATCGGAATGAAGACACCGGGTTCAAACTGGACATCCCCGCGCCCGCCGGTCTGAAGCGGTCGCTTCATCACCACCGTCCAGCGGCCCTGATCCCAAACCGCACCACCCAAGACTTGCTGGGCGTCTTCGGGTTGTGGCTTTATCGCCTGTTTCCAGCCCCGGGCGTTGCCTTCTTCGGTTCCGCGCTCACCGGCTTCGGCCTGATCGGCCTTCCAGACCATCAGATAGACCTGATCCGAGGACGAACCGCGAAAGAAATGCGGCTTCTTGGTTCCGCTGGGCGATTTCACCGGAAACTGCAACGCGATTGAATCGCGGAAAGTTTCCAGATCACGCGGGATCATGTCGATTGCTTCCACGTATGAGTTGAAGCCGCCAACCTGTGTCAGTTCCGCCGGATTGAACTCTTGTGTCTGGTCATGGACCACGTCCTTGAACGGGTCATCCCAGGTTATCCGAAAGGCGATATCGGTTTCGTTGAACACCGCCTGTATGGTCACCATTTCGATACTCGGGTTCTGCCAGCGCGGCGCGCCCACCACTTGTCCGGCCAGCCTGACATCCATCGGTTCTGCGTCATTCCAGATCGGGTCGGTCGGGTCTTCGGGCAGATCGCCTTCAACCAGACGCGCCTTCAGAGTCTGATGGCTGGTAAGCTGATGTTGCAGCGACTTGATGTAGTTTGCGAGGTCCCAGCGTTCGTCTTCCTTAAGTGTTTTCACAAAGGATGGCATCGGTGTTCCCGAGATGCCTGAAGTGAACCGCATATAGATGTCTTCAACCTTGTCGCCCGCCTTGATCTTCCAGGGGTGCGTCACGTTGCGGATACGGATTGGAAAGCCCCAGTCATCCTCGCGGAATTCCTTGTTTCCGTCACCGCGACCAAGCTTTCCGTGGCAGCTCCAGCATTGTGCTTTTTCGAACACCTTCGCGCCCCGGGCAATGGTCTCGGCGTCGTAGGGCGCCGGGTTTGACGGCAGGGAAATGACCTTGCCAGTGGCCACCGGATCTAGTTCCGGGTCTTCGAACTCATAGGCAAAAGTCTTGATATATGAGATCACCTGCCAGCGTTCTTCCTCGCTTAAACCGTTTTTGATGAGGTCCCTGTCGAAAGACTGCATTGCGGTTCCAACAAGACCCCGGCTGACAGTGCGAAACAGGTCTTCGTCGGTTGGCAACTCACCACTTTGCGTGGTGCGAAACTTGAAGGTGCCCAAGGTGAAATCGCGGGGTCTCGGATCGAGGTACTTTGCCGCTGGCCCCTCGCCATCGCCCAACAGACCGTGGCAGAAAGAGCATCGGCGCAGATATATCCCCCGGCCGGCTTCCACAAATTCTTCTGTGGCCTCCGGCATCGGCGCACTGGGAACGGGTGAAGCCATCACCGTTGCAGTCATGGCAAGGGCTGTGACAGTCGCCAGGATGCCTGTCTTTAATGTGTCAATCATCTGCATCATTCATGCCCCTCTGGAATGCGGGGGGTTTTTTCGGCCAGATCGTATTCCGCCTGAATGATCTTCCAGCGCTGTTCTTCGGTCAGCGACAGTTTCCATTCCGGCATCGCCGAATCCCACGGGGTTGCTTCGGTTGGCAGACCGGGCCCGCCATTTTCCACCCGCCAAAACGTATAGCCGACGACAATGGTCTCAATCGTGCCATTGTCTGTAAAGTTGATCGGGCGCAGTTTGAAGCCATCCGCCATCGGCCCGTCACCCGCGACGCTGTCACCGTGACAGGCGCGGCAGTTCATCGCATAGAGCGCGCGGCCTTCGAACAGGATTTTCTCCCGATACGCCGCTTCGGCAATGTCATGGCTGACCTCGTCGTTTTCAAGCTGTGTCAGGAACTCTTTGACCGGTGCGGCGGCCAGAAACTCTAGGATGTGATCTGGGTCCCACTCATCCGCCCATGCGTCGATATCGTCCTGGACCTGCGGATCAAAGATGACTTCATTGGCGCGGGCCTGTTCGATGAAGACATTGATCTCGTCCTCTGTCGGCTCATCGAAGGGGTTATGCAATCCTTCAGAACTTACCGGGAAATTCGAAGACGGATGCTGAATACGCAGGCTCGCCGGAACCTGGGCACGCGGCACTGTCAGTTCATAGACCTGCCATGCGGCAATCGCGGGTACGGCTAACAACACCAGACCGCGTGCAATCTGACCATAGCCGCCGCTCAGCAGCTTCCTGATCGGCCGCAGGAAATCGGTCAATCCCTCTTCGGAAAAGGTCACCATCAGGAACAGTGCGATGACGGCCAGCGTCATATAAAAGAGCATCAGTGTTCCCGGCACCGGCAGCGGGAACGGCAGCCCCGTGACCTGACGCGAAAACGCAGGGATGCCCCATTTGGCCGCCGCATAGACAGCAACTAGGACAATAACGACGATCGGGAATGTGCCAATTCTGCGCATCATTATTGCTCCTCAACCGGTTTTTGCAGCATCAGATAGGACAGCAAGTCCTGATATTCCTTGACCGTGATGACCTCGGCGATGTCATCGGGCATGATGCTGACCGTGTCGTCGATGCTGATCGTTTCAATGTCTGCACGGCCAATGGTTTCTTTGTCGCCCAGTGCATTGGTGATATCGACCTCGCCATCTTCGTCGCGGGTTTTCAACCCGGTGAACTGACGGCCTTCTTTGGTGATCACGACATGGGTCTCGAAACCCTCGGTAATGGCCTTGGCAGGTGACAGAATTGCATCGGAAATCGCCTCCAGCCCAAGGGCTGCGATACCGGTCAGATCCGGGCCAATCTCTCCACCGCCATCATCAGCTATCATGTGGCATTCCTGACAGTTGTCCTCATAGACGATCAGACCCTCTTCGGGATCACCACCGCCTGCTTCCGCGGCGGCTGAGATCTTTGAGTAAAGTCCGGCAGTCACGCCGCTTGGGCTGGTATCAATGGCTTCCATGTCCAGATCACCACCCAGAGCCATCAAATAGGCGACCACGGCTTTGATCTCTTTCAGAGAAAGCGAGATTGGTGGCGCATAGACCACGGCCATTTCGTTTTTGTAACCATCGACAATATAGGCACCGGGCGAGGCCATGCTTTCGACGACATAGTCAACGGCAGTGAACTCAATACCCTCCTTTTCGGAGCGTTCAGCAGCGCGCTCAACCGCGCGCGCGCCCATTGGCAGCGGAAACTTTTCACCGAACTGGCCGTGGTTCGGGCCACGCACCGCGCTGCCCTGACCGCCAACACTGTGGCAGGTGAAACAGCGACCCTTGCCCCAGTAAATCGCTTCGCCCCCTTCGGGTGTGATTTCGACTGCAGCGTTGCTATCACCGCCACCTCCGGTCAGGGCAGTGATTGAATATCCGATCCACAGGTAAACCCCGAGGACGACCAGCAGAAAGCCAAAGATGCGCAGGATCGGTGAATTCATGGTTATTCCTCCCCGCCTTTGGCCGCGACACCGCCCAGCCAGAACATGAAGGCACAGCCGATCATGAATAACAGCACTGCGGCACTAACCTGTTGGGTCATGACAAAGTTGGTGGGCGTCGAACCCCAGTCAGACGTGTCGCGCATGACACCGAAGATGTGCCAGTCTCCGCGCAGGCCGGACCGGATAAAGCCCATCAGCCCCATGTTCATGGTGATGACAATGGTCAGCAAAAGCAGGGCGTATTGTGATCGTGTCGTCATCTTGCCCCATTTCATCGGGCCAAGCGACTTGGCGCGTTTGAACAGGAAGGCATCAATCACGCCAACAAGGATCAGGCAGGAAATCAGTTGCAGGAACTGCGATACCGCAACGTTGCGCAGCACTGGCGAGGCTTTCTCCATGACCACGAAACCGTAGACACCAAGAAAGCCGGTGACATTCAGCGCGGTGGCCGCAAGGTACAAGCCTTGCCCCAGCTTGCCCCGGTCGACAAGTGCCAGAAGAATGGCAATTACGCCAGCAATACATTCAGCGACCAGTGCCCATCCGATAGTTCGGATATACTGCGCCCGGTCAGCGGGCAGATCCAGCGTTGCAGGGTCCAGGGTCAGCATCACCCAGGCGTATTGTGCAACGATGGCAATGCCGATGGCACCAATCACAACGATGGTGATGATCGCACCCTTGCCTTGTTTGCGCACCGATACGGCATCTTCCATATTGCCGCGACGATACAGCAGGAAGCTAAAGAAAGTGGCCAGGATGATCAGGTTGACCACTGCATTTTTCGCCGGCATCAGACCCAGGAACTTGAGAACCGGATGGTATTGGCTGCCACCCATTTCGCCCACTTCCTGACTGGAAAGCGGCAGGTTGTGCGGGGTGAGCCATACGGCGAGCGACAGGATGATCGCCAGCAAAATCCACTTGATGAACTTGTAATAGCGTTGAGCACCGGGAATTCGGGTCATGCCACTCCACAGGTAGAAGTTCGAGATCAGGAACAAAGAGCCAACCAGCATCGCTTGGATGATGAACGTCCATGAGAAGTCACCACCCATCATGTTGTTGCCCATGACGGCGCTGGTTGAATAGACTTCGCGGCCCAAATAATACCCGGCGAAGGGTAGCGGGATCAAAGCAACAATAGCCACGAGGTTTGAGATATAGCCCATCCAGTCGTAATGGGCCCGGTCTTCGGCAGTGGTGGACGAAATGAACTTTACCGCCGCGTAAGATCCGGCCACCAGACCACCAAAGGCCAGATTGCCAAGCATCCGGTGGATCGCGATCGGTGTCGCCAGAATATTTTCGAAGGCCTGCCAGACAGTGCCGACAAAAACGCCACCTTCAACGCCGACCGGGCTCATCATGAAACCGGCCCAGCTGTTGGCCAGCTGCATGATTGCGGTGCCAAAGACGTTGAGCAGAATGCCGATGAATATGTGCATGGTTTTGCGCCCCTGGATGATCCAGAGACCGACGGCAATTGGCGCCACGTAAAGCAGCACGATGAACCACAGCGTATCGGTGCGCATTTCCGGGCCGACCCAGCCAGCCAGAAGTGCCAAGCCAAAGGCTGCGACAACGAGCGACAACGCCCTGAAAACATAACGCGAAAGGGCAGGGAATGGCTTGCCACTTTTCAGCCATTTCCAGCCGTAATAATAGAGATAGAGGCAGAAAGTTTCACCAAAGAACAACAGTGCATAGACGAACATAACATCCTTGAAGATGCCAGCCATGTAGCCCATGAAGGTCGGGTAAAGCGTGAACAGCGCGAATGCCAGAAGCCCCCCGAAGGCCGCCGTGGTGGCGTAGGCCACGCTTAGCAACGACGTGAACTCATACGCGAGTTTATCGAACTTTGCGTCGTTGTTCTTCCAGCCGACGATCTCGATAATCACCGCAAAAAGCGGCACACCCAGAACAAATGCCCCGAAAAACAGGTGCATTTGCGCGAGAAACCAGACCAGCCGTCGGCTGTCGAGCCCAAGGAATTGGCGATAGACGTTTTCGTCCTGTTGCGCCATGGCGGGCAAGGCGGCCACAATCAGAAAAACCGTCGCGAGCGCCAGCGCCCCGATCCGCCACAGCAGATGTGAACGCGGCCAGAAGACAATGCTTGGATTTTGGTGTCGTTTCATAATCTTACGTGTCCAGCCGCTTTCGGTTTCCATGCAATCGGGGATCAGTTCGCGTCAGCGTCTGAAAAGGAGAAATTTGCCTCGGCGGCGCCAGCGGCTTCTACTGTGATTTCCGCCTCTTTCAGTCCATAGCGCGGATGCCAGGCGACCAAAGTGTAGTCCCCGGCCGGAATGCCATCGATGCTGAACGAGCCATCCTCGGCGACCACCACCGCATAGGGGTGCGTCGGGGCCATCATGAAGCCGAACATGAAATTGTGGGCCTCACAGTTGATCGCAATGTAAGATGACCGTCGCGGCTTGATCTTGTCGGAAATTTCTCCAACCTCGGGCTGACCAAAGTTGAACAGGGTCTTCTTGACCGTGCGGCCCTTTTCAACACCGATCATCTCGCGAGCATTGATGTTGTGCAGAACACCTGCGTCACTGTTTCGGATGATAATCGGGCCAGGACGAACAACCTGTGCCCATGGCGCGAACCGGCAGCCTTCCTGATCAACCAGGTATTCGCCAAATTCCGGTTTCCCCCAGGCTTTGCCTTCTTTGATCTTTTCGATGAACACGAAGGCACCACGCAGAGCGCCGTCCTTGACATCAACCCAGACCACTTCGCGGTCACCGTCGCCGCAGACATCATTGTTTTTGGTAATTTTGATCTTTTCGACCGCATCAATTGGCAGTTCGCCCTCGAAACTGACTGTGCCACTGACACTGCCGCCATCGGTGACGGTGCTTTCGGTGTACTTGGCCCGCTTGGCGGCCGCGTCAAGTGGAGCCAGAGCCAGGGCCAGGGCGGCCACTGTGGCAAATTTTTTCGTTAGGTTCTTTGTAGGGGTGGGTTTCATTTGAGCACCTCTGGATCTGTTTCTGTTTCTGTTTCGACCGACCCGATTTTTCTGTCAGGCCACACCACGTTGTTGATTAAGTTCTTCGAGCGCCTCGATTGCCACTGACCAGAACCGGCGCCGCTCGGGCGAGGCCAGAATTTCCAAAAAGGACGCATTTGCCTGATCTTTGTCGATGTTGCGCAAAATGCGAGCAACCTGGCGGCCGTGATATCCCTCATAGGATAGTGCGAACTCTGACAGCACCTGCGCGGCGTCCTGACCACCCGTTCTTGCGACCGCTTTTGCGGCTGACAACCGAACCGAAGGGTCACTGTCTTCCAGATAGCTGTCAAACTGATGTTGTGACGGCTGAAGATGAGACAGGGAGCGGATCGCTTCCGCGCGAATTGAACTGTCGTCGTCGCCAATCAGATCGACCAGTCGCTCTGTGCTTTCCGTGTCCTTGCAACAGGCCAAAGCACGTATCAAGGGCACCCTTGCTGCGCCTGAGACCGCAGAAATTCTTTTGATGATCGCCCGCTGAGCGTCTTCAGTGATCCTGGCGGTTCGACCGGAAATGCGTGCCATGGAATCCGCCGCCGCCGCCGCGACTTCGGCGTCTTCTGCTGCGAGTGCGTCCGCCAGCGCGTTCTGCACGTCCGCGTGATCGAGATCACCCAGTACTTTTGCCGCAAAACGCTGTACATCTTCGTGCACTACGACCTCTTCAATCCGGGGCATCTTGCGCTTTCCAACAGTCTGGCGCGCCATGGCCAGCCGTTCCAGATCATCTGGTGACAGCTCTATGCCTTGGTTCGGAAGCCCGGCAAAAGACCTGATCTCAGGCTGCTCCTGCAAGATTGACTCCAAAGTCGAAGTCACCGGTGCCTCCTGGTCAACCACTGCGGTCGTAATCTCTTCGTCTTCCTGGGGCTCCGACACCTCCGCCATTGCCTCTTCGCGGGCCTCTGACAAATCCACAATTTCAGCTGTTTCCGGAGTTTCCAATTCTGGTGCATAACTCCCCTGCAGGGCCAGCAACAACGCATCTCCTGCCATGTTTGGCCATCGGTTGGATTGCGACGCGACCCGCGACAGGGCTGCCATTACTTCCAGCCTGATCTGCCTTACCGGATCGTCGATCACAGAAATCAGTGCTGATATTGCCGGATTGCTTCTTATCGAGCGTAGGCCTTTCAGCGCGCCAACGCGGATCTCGGGGGGGAAATCAGTGTTTGTCAGGACCTGTTCAAGCAATGGCGATGCATTGTCCGGGTCGAACGAAGCAAAAGCGACACAGGCTGCGGCGGCTACGTCCGGGCCAGGATCATTTATCAGGTCCGCCATTTTCAACACCATTTCAGGCTCGCCGCTCAACTCTTTGGTCTTTGCCAGCATGACCAGCGTTTTGGCCCTGACCTTTGGCGATGGATCTTCCAGCAAAGGAGCCAGTTCCGTTGGGTATACGCGTCCAAGAAGGTCTACGGCCTCGGCGCGAACGTCTTCGTCCTTGTCTTCAAGCATGACCGCAAGCCAGACGTCGTTAGGATCGATTTTGGCTCTTGCGCGCAGGGCGGCCAGGCGAACCTCTGACGAGGGGTCTGAGAAGGCATAAGGGTAAAGCTCTCTGGCTTTTTCGCTAGATGCGCCGGCCAAAGCCGATGCTGCGCGTCTGCGGGTGCGAGATACGGGGTCGTTCAGGAATTTGCCAACCGCCTCGACCCCGTTTGGGCCGATCCGGGTCAGGGCCTTGAACGCCGTCTCGGCGATGTCGGGGACTTCGTCATCCTTTACTGCCTCGACGATTTCAGGGACTGCACGATCTTCTTCCAGATCCGCCAAAGCGGAGATGGCTTTGATCTGGATATCCACCCAGTCATCCCAGCCACTGGTATAATACCCCTGGTCATCCCATGCGGTTTCTTCGTCGCGACCTTTGACCACGCGGCCAAGCCACTCTGCGATCCTGCCGTCTTTTGCTTTTACCAAAGCATCAACGGCAGCGATTTTTACCTCGAGACAAGGATCACCTAACAGATTCTCAAAAAGCTGGTCGGACGCCGCCGGATCACCGATCTTTGCGAGCGCCTCGGCAGCGTCGGTGCGCACATCTTCGTCTTCGTCCAGCAACGCTGCGATCAGGGGCTCAACCGCCTGCGGATGTCCTATCTGTCCAAGGGCCTTGGCGGCCTGACAGCGATGCACATCTATGCCACTGGTGACGATGTCCGCCAGCGCTGAAATCACCTTCACAAGTTCCGGGCCGTCTTCCGACCCGGAGTCTGGTTTTGTGCCTATTTTCGGTATTGCGCTCAAGAGATGTCCCTCGGAGCGAACGACATTGACCGGAACGAATGCTTGTAGGGCGATTCACCGATCTTCTTCAGCCTGGCCACACCTATCTTGTAGTTGTAGTTGCCGCTGATCCAGTCGACGATCCGGCCCTCCAGGGCGTTTGCCGGCTGCGCAGTATGAAGGAAATCCATGAAGATGATCCCCTTCTTGATGTGCCGCGTGACCATCGCCACACCGGTCACAGCCGCTTTGGACAACTCGACATTGCCGTTCCGCATCTGGCCGGTGAACGTATAGTCGTCACCCTGCACACCCAAAGTGGTCTCTTTCAGGCTGGGCACGCGATCGGAATAGACCATCAGCATGTCGCCGCTTTCGATACCGCGCTCGGCGGCGTCGTCGGGGTGTATTTCGACATAGTTGTCGGGCCACCGCTGAACGATGTAGGGCCTGCGCCGGTCGTCAAAGCCCGACTGCCAACGTTCGTTGGTACGCCCTGAGGTGCACCAAAGCTCGTCGTCTTTCGGGCTCATCCACTCCCAGTAGTCCGAGAACAGGGACCACGGGGATTTCTCGATGTTGCAACGACCGGTCTGACTGTTGAAATGGGTCAGCTTCTTGTTGAACATGTTTGAGCCCGCCGGGCCGGTATCGGAAAGCGACCGAGTCGTGTCATGCAACCGCTTGGTGCCCATCAGCGATCCGTCGTCGGCCATAAAGACAGGGCCCTGGATGCCGTTGGTGCCAAACTCGCCGAGCTTTTCGTGAAGGGTTTTGCCTTCCCGATGTGCCGCGACCTTGATCATGTTAAAGTCCTTGCGGCTGCCGCGCGAGAAACGGGCGCTTTCTTCGGCAACATCGTTGGAGTTTTCCCAATCGAAGCCGTCAAAA
>ERZ1048872.1742-NODE-1742-length-17305-cov-8.378725_pt1 | contig 17305 bp, 16 predicted proteins | sample MGYA00383100_ERZ1048872 | MGnify/ENA primary metagenome ERZ1048872 (study PRJEB29581, sample SAMEA5548370) | metagenome | biome: marine; feature: coastal; material: water | depth 50 m | study: Short-term variability in the microbial, nano- and picoplankton... | reverse complement strand
AAACAGAAAATCAACCAGATCCTGACGCCTTAAAATCCTATCTTGCTACTGAAAACCAAGCACCACGTTATACAATTGGGTTTTTACGCTGAAACAGGGGTTGATTTTCTGCACCTGCAAAGTAATAAAGTTTCTCAAGACCAACGTAAATCGTAAAAAAATTACGCCAGTATCTTGAGGAACTCATGTTGGACAATCTGCCACGCGGAACAATTTGTATCGAAGATATCGAAATGGGGATGAGCCGCCACTTAAGAAAAGTGGTGAGCAATGAAGATATAGAAATGTTCGCTAAGGTGTCGACCGACCACAATCCTGTTCATCTTGACGATGACTATGCGCAGGATACGATTTTTGAAGGAAGAATAGCTCATGGTATGCTAACGGCAGGGCTTATTTCAGCGGTGATTGGCGAACAACTTCCTGGTCATGGGACCGTTTATCTGGGACAAACTTTAAAATTTCTTGCACCGGTAAGGCCCGGGGATATGGTTTACGCCGAGGTAAAAGTTACGGACATAGACCTGTCAAAACGACGGGTGCGCATGGATTGCTTATGTCAGGTTGACGGAAAAAACGTTCTTGTTGGCGAGGCCACAGTTTTGGCCCCTAGCCGGAAATTCGATTAACGCACAGCTCGGTCTTGCGTCCGGTCGATTTGGGCGCTACCTCAAAACTATGAGAATTATTCGTGATTATAAATATGTAGAGCCCCGGGACAAAGGCGCGAGCGTTGCAATCGGTAACTTTGACGGCGTTCACCTTGGGCACCAATCCGTGATTGACATTGCCCGAACCCAAGGCTCCGCTATCTCGGCCCCCTTGGGAGTTTTAACATTTGAGCCGCACCCAAGAAGTTATTTTGCGCCTGATGCACCGGCCTTTCGGCTCATGAACCCAGAGGCCCGCTCAACCCGCTTGGAAAAACTTGGGGTCGAGCGCCTCTATGAGCTAAATTTCAATGCAGCGCTTTCGGCGCTAACCCCGCAAGAGTTTGCAAAAGGTGTCATTGTGGACGGCTTGGGGCTGAAACATATTGTGGTTGGTGCCGATTTTCGATTTGGAAAAGCGCGTGCAGGCAGTGTGCAAGACTTAGTGAGCTTTGGGCATGAATACGGCTTTGGGGTCACGATTGCGCCTTTGATTGCGGCAGGCCTTGGAGAAGTGTCATCGACCTCAATTCGAACGGCGCTTACTGAGGGACGTCCGCGCGATGCGGCGGATCAACTTGGCCATGGGCACCGCATAGAAGGCCCGGTCATCAGCGGCGAGCAGCGCGGTCGCGAGTTGGGCTATCCAACCGCCAATATGTCACTGGACGGTTTGCACCTCCCGAAACTCGGGGTTTATGCTGTGATGGTAGATATTCTAGAGGGACCCTTTACCGGATCTTACCAAGGAGCAGCATCATTGGGCGTGCGCCCGATGTTTGGGGAAAACACGCCCAATTTAGAAACCTATATTTTTGATTTTTCCGGTGATCTTTATGGCACCAGCCTGTCCATTGGATTGGTTGAGTTTTTACGCCCCGAGCTGTCATTTGACGGCTTGGACGCGCTCATCGAACAAATGGATGCGGATTGCATTTTGGCGCGCAAAATACTGGCCGCAGAATGACCCAGTCTGACCGTTTTGAGCAGGGCGGGCTTGCCCCAAATTTTTGGACAAGGAAATCTCTTGCCGAGATGTCTGTTGATGAGTGGGAAGCCCTTTGTGATGGGTGCGGAAAATGTTGCCTTAACAAGATCGAAGATGAAGACAGCGGCAAAGTATTTCTAACCCGCGTCGCCTGCCGTTTGTTTGACAGCGATACCTGCCGATGCAGTCAATATAACATTCGCCATAAGTTTGTTCCTGAATGCATATCTTTAACCCCAAACAGCATTCCCAAGCACGCCTATTGGCTTCCAAAAACCTGTGCCTATCTATTGTTATGGCAGGAAAAACCTCTTTTTGATTGGCACCCTTTGATTTCTGGATCGCCGCAAAGCGTGCATCAAGCAGGAATTTCCATTCAAGGGCAAACTGTATCAGAGTCGGACATTGACGAGGATGATTGGGAAGATCATCTGATGGAGGCGCAGTAAGCTATGTATTTTGACTCGGACAATGCTGGACCGGTACCAGATCAAATTATTGAGGCTCTAAAAGCCGCCAATACAGGGTATCAACGCGCCTATGGCCGTGATACTATTATGGCGGACGTCAGAAGCAGTCTGCGCGAGATTTTCGAAGCGCCCGAGGCTGCCGTATACCTTGTTGGGACAGGCACTGCGGCAAACGCCTTAGCGTTGGCTACCTTAAGCCAGCCGTGGCAAACAATTTTCTGCTCTCCCGTTTCCCACATTCAAGAAGATGAATGTAATGCACCAGAGTTTTTTAGCAGCGGCGCCAAGCTAACCTTGATCAAATGTGATGACAAAATCACCCCGGATGCCTTGCGGGCTGCGGTTGTTACCCAAGGAAACCGTGGTGTGCATGGAGCGCAAAGAGGACCACTTTCACTTACACAAACAACTGAAAAAGGCACGCTATATTCGCTAAAGGAGCTGCGCGCTTTAACCGAGATTACAAAGTCATATGAAATACCTGTCCATATGGACGGCGCAAGATTTGCCAATGCCCTCGTATCGCTAGGTTGTAGCGCCGCTGATATGACGTGGAAATCAGGCATTGATGCTTTGAGTTTTGGCGGCACTAAAAACGGGCTTATGGGAGTTGAAGCGGTGATCTTTTTTGATCCGAAACACGCTTGGGAATTTGAATTGCGGCGCAAACGTAGTGCGCATCTGTTTTCCAAAACCCGCTATCTTGCTGCTCAAATGCAGGGTTACCTTAAAAACGATTTATGGTTGGATCTGGCCCGCAAAGCCAATGCGAATGCCAGCTATTTAGCGCGAGGGTTGCGCCAAATGCCGCATGTAGGGTTTGCCTATGAACCGCAAGCCAACATGATGTTTGTGCGGCTAAGCCGCGCAGATCATCAAAAAGCAAACCAGGCAGGGGCAAACTATTCTTTGTTGAACAGTGATCTGGACACAGGACCGCCCGATGAAATCCTAACCGCCCGCTTTGTCTGCGATTGGTCTATCGAAAAACACCAGATTGATATGTTTCTGGATATTATGCGGGATATCTAAGACGAATTTTGGGAACGCTAACGGCACGAAAAAACGCTAGATAATACGGCCTTAAAAATCCAAATTGGCAACACTCAGCGCATTTTTCTGAATGAACTCTCGGCGCGGCTCTACCACATCGCCCATCAGCTTGGTAAACAAATCATCCGCTTCTGCGGCGTCGTCAATTTTGACCTGTAGAAACGTGCGTGCGTCGGGATCAAGCGTTGTTTCCCAAAGTTGACCGGGGTTCATTTCGCCAAGGCCCTTATAGCGTTGCAGCGAAAGCCCTTTCTCGCCCTCATCCAATATTGCTTGCAGCAGACTAAGCGGACCGAAAATCATTTGGCTGCGTTCTTTACGGTGCAAAGACGCCGCTGCGTTATATGTTTCTTGCAGGCTTTGGGTAAAGCTTCCGGTTTTATGCGCCTCACCTGATCGCAGCATAGGCCCGTCTAAGTTTCTTGCTTCTTCAACGCCGCGCAAAATACGGGTTAAGCGAATTCCATGATCTTGGGTGATTCGGCCCTTCCATCCGCGCTCATACTCTTCTGCAATCAGGTTTAAGCGCTCGGCAACCTTATCGGCGGTGCCTTGCAGGTCTGCGTCCACCACGCCCGGTACAAACGCGCCGGCAATGGCGGCCTGTTCAAGGATATGGCGGGGATAATAAGTGGGAAAAGCATCAAGAACACGTTTTAATTTGCGCGCTTCTTCAACCACGCGAACAAGATCTTGGCCAGCAATTTCGCTGCCATTGCTAAGCTTTAGAACCGCGCCCTCTACGCCCTGCTGGATCAGATAATCTTCAAGTGCCGCCTGATCTTTCAGATAAACTTCGGATTTGCCGCGGCTGACCTTAAACAACGGTGGCTGCGCAATATAAAGAAATCCACCTTCAATCAGTTCGGGCATCTGGCGATAAAAGAAGGTCAGAAGCAAGGTTCGGATATGGGCACCATCCACATCTGCATCGGTCATGATCACAATTTTATGGTAGCGTAATTTTTCGATATTGAATTCATCGCGCCCGATCCCTGTGCCCAGCGCCATCACAAGATTGCCAATTTCCTGACTGTTGAGCATGCGGTCAAAACGTGCGCGTTCGACGTTTAGAATTTTACCGCGCAAGGGCAGAACCGCCTGCGTTCGACGATCGCGTCCAGTTTGCGCAGAGCCGCCGGCGCTGTCACCTTCCACCAGAAACACTTCGGATTTGGCCGGATCTTTTTCAGAGCAATCTTTAAGCTTTCCGGCCAGATAATTTACATCCATCGCGGTTTTGCGGCGGGTCAATTCGCGCGCTTTACGGGCGGCTTCACGCGCCAACGCGGCTTCGATGATTTTTCCGACAATAATCTTGGCTTCGTTTGGGTTTTCTTCAAACCATTCGCCAAGCTTTTCGTTCACGAGCCCTTCTACGGCTGGGCGTACCTCAGAGCTGACCAATTTGTCTTTGGTCTGGCTGGAAAACTTAGGATCGGGCACTTTTACGGACAACACACAGGTCAACCCTTCGCGCGCGTCATCGCCTGTAAAGCTGACCTTTTCCTTTTTGGCAATCCCGCTGGATTGCGCATAGTTGTTAATTGTCCGTGTCAGAGCGCCGCGAAAGCCCGCCAAATGCGCCCCACCATCGCGTTGTGGGATATTATTGGTGAACGGCAGTACATTTTCATGATAGCTGTCGTTCCACCACATTGCGACCTCGACCCCGATATCGTCGCGCTCACCGCTCATAAAAATGGGTTCGGGCAATGCTGAACTTTTTGAGCGATCAAGGTATTTCACAAATTCCTTTACTCCGCCTTCGAAAAAGAGCTCGCTTTTAAGGGCCTCAGCAGGCCGCAGGTCTTCTAGGATAATTCTGACACCGGAATTTAGAAAGGCCAACTCGCGAAGGCGCTTTTCTAGGATATCAAACGAAAATTCCAGGTTAGAAAAAGTTTCGGTTGAAGCCAGAAAACGCACTTCGGTACCGCGCCGGTCACCGGCATCGCCAACAACTTTTAGATGTTCGCTGGTTTCACCATTTTCAAACTTTGCGTAATGCTCTTTGCCGTTCCGCCAGATGCGCAGCTCAAGCCAGACTGACAAAGCATTAACCACAGAAACACCCACCCCGTGCAAACCACCGGAAACTTTGTAGGAATTGCTGTCAAACTTGCCGCCTGCATGCAGTTGGGTCATGATAACTTCAGCGGCAGAGACACCTTCTTCTTCGTGGATATCCACTGGAATTCCGCGCCCGTTGTCAGAGACCGAAATGCTATTGTCAGCGTTAATTTTGACGCTTACGTGGTCCGCATGACCGGCCAGCGCCTCATCAATTCCGTTGTCGACAACCTCATACACCATATGATGCAGACCGCTACCGTCATCGGTATCACCAATGTACATTCCCGGACGTTTTCTAACGGCCTCTAACCCTTTGAGAACCTTAATAGAATCCGCGCCGTAGTCTTGACTTGTTTGCTCGTTTTCGGACATTTCTGATATCCTATTTATTTTCGACTTACTATATGATTTTTTGTGGTGAATGTCACGTATAACAGTGGTTTTTTTCTTTATGTAAGCGGGATAATTATCCCAACAATTATCAACAAAATCCCAGACACGATATGTGCTCTGCGCAGTGCTGTAGGAGAGTTCAGAAGGTGTTGAGCTTGCGTGACCATTAAGGATAAAACACAGTTTCCTGCAAAGGGGACAAAGGCCGATATTGCAAGGATCGCCAAGATATCGATGTCTGAAACCTGGGTCAAATCAAAAAACCCAGGCAAGATTCCGAGATAGAATAGAATTGCTTTAGGATTGCTTAGAATAACCGCCAGACCTGCAAAAAATCCCGCAGACGCGCCAGGTTTGGTCAAGCGGTTATTTTGATGAATTTCGTTATTTGCGTTGCGGATTAAAGAAACCCCCATGAACATAAAAATCAGACAGGCAATCCAGCGCAGAATGGTCATAAAGCCGCTGAAGGTTCCTACCACCCATGTGACCCCTATGATGGCTAGAAATGGCCAGATAATATCACCAACCACTACCCCCAAGGCCAAAGGCCATGCTGCATGAAAACCGCCGGAAAGTGTACGCGCTACGATTGCGACCCATACTGGTCCGGGCGTAATGAAAAGTATGAAAATACCGCCCGCATAAATCAACAGTTCAATAAATGAAACGGTCACGGATTAGAATCCCTTCATAGACGCTTCAAAGGCCTATATAGGACGCACTTTTACATCAAGGTGAATTATTCTTGCGATACCGAAGAAATTCCACTGTTTTCAGATACAGACACCAATTGCGCTTTACCAGACAGTTCGGCAAAAATCCCCGGCTCGGTTCCCGTCATCCAAGCTTGGGCATTTAATTGACAAATCTCGCTGTACAGCGCGTTGCGACGTTCAATATCAAGATGGGCGGCCACTTCATCCAGCAAAATCAAAGGCGGTTCGCCACTTTCTTCGGATAAGGCACGTGCATTTGCCAAAATGATAGATATTAAAAGCGCTTTCTGCTCTCCGGTTGAGCAATCTTTGGCCGCCATGCCTTTGGCTTGGTAAACCCCCAGTAAATCACTTCTATGGGGCCCTAGCAAAGAACGCCCGGCAGCCATATCGCGGGCTCTGTTTTCCTGCAAAGAAATGCAAAAGTCATCAACATCATCAGGAATATCCCTTTGCGTTTCTGCAATTGATAGATCAGCGGTTGGAAATGCAGTTCTTCCCCCAAGTTGCGCCGTGCGTATTTTTTCCAAAGCATCAATACGCGCAGCCATAATCGCGACCCCAGCTTGAGCCATGTGCCCCTCTAATGCAGCATACCAATGTGGATCGGTGACTTGATCTTTCAAAAGCCGATTGCGTTCGCGCATGGCTTTTTCATATTTTAAGGACTGATCCGCATGCGCGGGCGAAAAACTAAGGGTAATTCTGTCAAGAAATCGCCGCCGGCCTTCGGCGCCTTCGATCCATAATCTGTCCATCGCCGGCACCAGCCATAATATGCGCACAAGCTGCCCGAGCGCGGTTTGTGCTTTGGGCTTTCCATCTATTTTAACTTGGCGCGCTGCACCATTGTTTGAAGTAATCTCTACCTCATATTCGGTTGCCGCTGCGGTAAGAATACCGCCAACCTTCCAGCCTAGATTATCTGGGCGGCGCATCATATCTTCGGCGCTGGAACGGCGCAGGCCGCGGCCAGGTGAAAACAAGGAAATGGCTTCCAGTATGTTTGTTTTGCCTGATCCGTTTGCGCCGTAGATGGCCACGGGGCGTTGATCTGCGCTTAACCGCGCCCCCTTATGCGAGCGAAAGTGCGATAGAGTTAGCGTACTAAGGTACGACATTTTCTGACTCTTTTAGGCACAATGGATGACCTGCGAGAAAAGCCGAATAAGTGTTGGTAATCGACAAATCAAACGCGCATAGGCATGACGACATAAACGGCACTTGCGTCATTGCCTTCGCGCATCAAAGTTGGATCGCCAGATGAATTGAACATAAAGACAGCGTTTTCACGATCAACCTGATTTGCAATTTCCAACAGATATTTGGCGTTAAAGCCGATCTCGAGATGCTCATCTCCATAGGCCACAGCAAGCTCTTCCTCGGCCGCGCCGCTATCGGGCGAGTTTACCGACAAAACCAAGCGATCTTCATCAAGCGATAGTTTGACTGCGCGCGAGCGCTCCGAAGAAACAGTGGACACACGATCCACAGCCCGTGCAAATTCACTTGCGTCGACCTCAAGTTTTTTGGTGTTGCCTTGCGGAATAACCCGCGTGTAATCAGGAAAAGTGCCGTCGATTACCTTGGATGTCATGGTGATATCTGGTGTTGCAAAGCGTACTTTGGTTTCAGACACGGATACGGCTATTTGCATGTCGTCATCTTCCAAAACCTTGCGCAATTCAGCAACCGTTTTACGCGGTACAATCACGCCGGGCATATCTTTTGCCCCTTCTGGAAGGTCTGCATCAATTCGGGCAAGCCGATGTCCGTCTGTTGCAACGCAGCGCAAAACCTGACCGCCGTCAGAATCAGTTACATGCATATAGACACCATTGAGGTAATATCTTGTTTCTTCTGTTGAAATCGCAAATTTGGATTTGTCGAAAAGACGCCGCAAAACTGGCGCAGGCGCCGTAAAGTTGGCCGTATATTCGGAACTTGCCATGACGGGAAAGTCCTCTTTTGGCAAGGTCGCAAGAGAAAAGTTAGAGCGGCCTGCCTCAACTGTTATCCTACCACTGGCCCCATCATCGGTGAGCGTAACCAAAGCGCCGTCCGGCAATTTTCTGACAATTTCATGCAAGGTTACCGCTGATACGGTTGTCGACCCAGCGCGTTCGACCTGAGCAACAGCGCGGTCCATGACTTCGATATCTAGATCGGTCGCCCGAAAATGCACATTTTCGCCTTCTGCCTCGATCAACACATTCGCAAGAATTGGGATCGTATTTCGGCGCTCGACCACGGATTGTGCCTGAGAGACTGCTTTTAACAGCACGCTGCGTTTAATGCTCAGTTTCATTGCCTTTGCTCCAATCTTTGCCGGGAGGCAAAAGTTAACCTATTCCCCGTCAGGCTCAAGTGTTTTCTTATTTGCCACGCAAACAAACCCACTGTCAAAGGCCAGCCTTCCAGTAACGAAAGAAAAAGCACCAAATTGTTGATATTTATGCTTCTAGGGCCCGCCGAAGCATCTCTAAATCCTCTGCCACCTGGCCATCTTGCACTTTTAGGTCTTCGATGCGCTTAACACCGTGCATGACTGTCGTGTGGTCGCGACCGCCAAATCGGCGGCCAATTTCAGGCAGGCTACGACTGGTCAGCTGTTTTGATAAATACATTGCAACCTGTCTTGGGCGGGCATAGGTTCGCACCCGTTTGGGTCCAATCATGTCAGATAGCCGGATGTTGTAGTGCTCGGATACTTTACGCTGAATTTCTTCTACCGTGATTTTACGCTCAGAAGCGCGCAAGACATCCGCAAGACAATCCTGAGCCAACTCAAGATTAATCGGGCGCCCGACAAGGGACGCAAAAGCAAACAACCGTGTCAAAGCCCCTTCTAGAACGCGCACATTTGTTGAAATGCGCAGTGCAAGAAATTCAAGAACATTTGGTTCAATGGTAAGGTCGGGATATTGCGACTTATGTGCTTCAACTTTTGACTGAAGAATTCCCAGACGCAGTTCATAATCAGTTGGGTGCAAATCAACCACCAAACCGCATTGCATCCGGCTTTTAATCCGTTCTTCAAGATCTTTTATTTCGCCCGGAGCGCGGTCTGCAGAAATAATGATTTGTTTGTTCTGATCAACCAAAGCATTAAAGGTATGGAAAAATTCTTCTTGTGTGCTGTCTTTGCCAGCGATGAATTGCACATCGTCTACCATCAAAACATCAACCGAGCGGAACAACTGCTTAAAGTCCATCATCTTGCGGTCGCGCAGGGCTTGTACAAATCGGTACATGAATTGTTCGGCAGATAGATAAAGAACGTTTAATTCAGGTCGGCGTGATTGTAATTCCCATGCAATAGCATGCATCAAGTGGGTTTTGCCCAAACCAACACCGCCATATAGAAATAACGGATTAAAGGTAACAGAGGCGCCTTCGCCAACGCGCTTTGCTGCGGCATGTGCAAGCTCGTTTGGCTTGCCAACAACAAACGTATCAAACTTAAAGCGCTGGTCTAAAGGGGCACCAGGGAGCTGTTCATCTTTTTGAACGCTCTGATCCGATTTGGCGTTCTTGGAAACCGGGTTATGGGCAGACCCTGACTGCATTGTATTCAAAGGTTTGTTTTCAGGCACATTAAAACGAATACGTTTAATTGAGCCATTAGATTCAGAAATTCGATACAGTAAAACATCACCAAAATTCTGGGAAACATAGTTTCCAAGGAAATTTGTAGGCACGTTAAAAACCGCTATGTCGCCCTCGACGCAGGAAAACTCCAAAGGGGCAATCCAGTTTGCATAGTTATTTTGGCCAATTGTGTTTGAAAGTGTTTTTTGTAAAGCACTCCATTCGTCTTCAGTCATAGTCTTTTTATCCCAGCCATCCATACCCCCTGTATTGATCCCAAAACACATTGGATCGATACACCACAGTTCACCAAATAACACCGTCACTTATACGGCACGCTGTTTGCGACGCACATCAAGCCTATAAATACAACAAGGGATATATGTTAGGATTAGACCCAACAAACCAAAAACAGCATAACCAAAGAAATGACTGTTGGCTTTTACAGCCTGAACAATCGAACATCAAAAGGCAATGTACTGTCCCCCAAGGCGCAGTGACTCGCAGAATCAAGATAACAATACTCTGGTAGAGCGAGCAACATATCTTCGGGCTTGACTCGGATAATTTGGAAAAAGAATCTCTTAATAAATTTAAACACTCAAAAAAACACAAAATGCGCCGCAGATGCGACGCATTTCAATCCAAGAAACGGCGAATTAGGCGATGGATTTTACCCGTGCCGTCAAACGCGACATTTTTCTCGCTGCGGTGTTTTTGTGGTAAATACCTTTTGTCACGCCCCGCATCAATTCGGGCTGGGCTGAAACAAGTGCAGAACTTGCCGCATCTTTATCACCGGATTCGATTGCTTCTTCTACACGGCGCAAAAATGTGCGAATCCGCGAGCGACGCGCTTTGTTTATCTCATTGCGGCGCTCGTTTTGGCGGGCGCGCTTTTTAGATTGGGGCGTATTAGCCATTCTTTTTTTCCCGCTTTTTGGGTTCTATCATCTGAAGTCGCGTCTTTAGGCCTGACTTAAGCGCGAGTCAACAGTGCTTTGATATAATCAAGGTGAAAATCTTTATGGTTTTGTCTATTTATCGCGAAATTTTGCCTCTCGCTTTTCCATAAAAGCCGCCATGCCTTCTTTTTGATCCTCTGTGGCAAATAATGAATGAAACACACGGCGCTCGAAAAGAAGACCTTCTTGCAAGGTGCTTTCATAAGAGCGGTTCACCATTTCCTTAACAGCCATGGCTGTGATCAGCGACTTTTCAGCAATTTTTGTTGCCGCAGCCATTGCTTCGGTCATCAGGTTTTTAACTGGAACTACCCGACTGACCAAGCCGCATCTTTCCGCTTCTTCTGCTTCCATAAACCTGCCGGTCAAATTCATGTCCATGGCTTTCGATTTGCCAATGAACCTTGTGAGTCGCTGTGTTCCACCGAGACCTGGCGAAACACCAAGGTTAATTTCTGGTTGGCCAAATTTGGCAGTGTCAGAGCAAATGATAAAATCACACATCATCGCAAGTTCGCAGCCGCCGCCCAAAGCATAGCCCGAAACAGCCGCAATGATGGGTTTGCGCACGGCTGTAATACGGTCAGAGGCATCGGTGAAAAGATCGCCCGCAAAGGCGTCAACAAAGCTCTTTTCGCTCATCATTTTAATGTCTGCACCGGCGGCAAACGCCTTTTCCGATCCGGTTATAACAATGCAACGCACCTTTTCGTTTTTCTGTGCATCTGCCAAAGCATCGCACAACTCACCAAGCAGTTGGTCATTCAATGCATTTAAGGCTGTGGGGCGATTTAAAGTGATCAGTGCGACGTGATCTTCGACTTCGACGACTATCGTCTCATAGGCCATGAAACAGACTTTCGGTTGTTTCGATCAGAATTAACCCCTTAGCACATAAAGAAAAACCATGTCCAGAAATATGAGTGCAGTTAATTTTGACACCCATTGCAATAGAAACTTGATCTTCCAGATTGTACGATGCGCTGCACAACATGGTCACAACCATCGGTTAGACAGGGCAGCCCTTCGCGTCCGTAGACATTGAAGTTATGCTGAAAATAACCCAACTCTCCGTCTGCTTGACGAAAATCGCGCAATGAGGAACCACCAGCTCTTATTGCTTCGTCCAAAACTTGGCGTATGATTGGAACCAAGGCCGCAAGACGCGTCTTTGATATTTTTCCAGCCTGCCGTTTGGGTGAAATCCCCGCCCTGTAAAGAGCTTCGCAAACATAAATGTTGCCAAGCCCTGCAACAACTTTTTGATCTAAAAGAACCGATTTAATAGCCGAGTTCTTTCTTTTGATGCGGTCGATAAGATAGGTTTCATTGAAAGCATTGCTCAAAGGCTCTGGACCAATATCGCGCAGCAATGGGTGGTGATTAGCGCTATCAGTGCGTAGCAAATCCATGGCTCCAAAACGGCGTGGATCGTTAAAGGTTACCCGCGCCCCATTATCGATATCAAAAACCACATGATCATGCTTTTGAGCCGCTGGATGATCGTGCACAAATTGCCCCAACGGATCACCTGATATTAATATTCTTCCAGACATCCCAAGGTGGATCAGCAAGGTTTCACCGCTGGTCAAATCTGCCAGAATATATTTCGAACGGCGCCATAACCTGCAAATTTTTTGCCCGGTGATACGATCAGCCATGTTATCGGGAAATGGCCATCGCAGATCTGGGCGGTTTACGCTTGTGTGCAAAACGGTTCTGCCCTCTATAGCGGGGGCAAGGCCGCGCAGAGCAGTTTCGACTTCGGGCAATTCAGGCATATTTGGCTTCCTGGTTCCGTGACACTATTTTCTATATAGGTCCGTGCCTGACCTTTCTAGAACTCTGTGGTGAAATTTCTACGCGGCTTGCCCTTTTCAGTTATTGCGTGCTTGCCATCAATTAAATTGATAAAAACATGCGCAACTGCCGCATTGTGTTCACGTTAGCTCATACTGTAAGTGTGTGTTGAAAAACGAGGCGCTGGTAAATGACTGATCAGTCAGAGAAAACAACCCATTTTGGATTTGAAACGGTATCCGAATCGGAAAAGGCGGGCCGTGTTCAGGGTGTTTTCGGCAGCGTAGCCTCACGTTATGACATTATGAATGATGTTATGTCTGGCGGGATTCACCGGCTTTGGAAAGACGCAATGATGGATTGGCTGGCCCCTCGTTCAGGGCAAAAGCTGTTGGATGTTGCGGGCGGGACCGGCGATATTGCGTATCGATTTTTAAAGCGAGCGGGACAAGGCCATGCAACAGTTTTGGATTTGACCGAAGAAATGCTTGTTGAGGGCCGTAAACGCGCCGAAGCCAATCAAATGATTGATCAGCTGGATTGGTCGGTTGGCGATGCAATGGCCTTGCCGTTTCCCGACAATAGCTTTGATGTCTATACAATCAGTTTTGGCATTCGCAATGTGACGCGCCCCCAAGATGCATTGAACGAAGCGTTTCGTGTTCTTAGGCCTGGCGGTCGCCTTATGGTTTTGGAATTTTCCCAAATTCCCAATCCGGCGATGCAATGGGCCTATGATCGATATTCGTTTAATCTTATTCCTTTGATGGGTCAGTTGATTGCAAATGACCGTGACAGTTATCAATACTTGGTTGAGTCCATTCGAAAATTTCCGGATCAAGACATGTTCTTGAACATGGTGCGATCTGCGGGATTTGAAAATGCCAAATATCGTAACTTAACAGCAGGAGTTGCTTGCTTGCATTCGGGGTGGAAAATTTAGGTGCGGGGGCCTCATAACATATGGCGATTGATCCGCACGGGTGCAACGTTTGAACGAACGGGCGCGATGGGAGTTGTTCTGGATGCGGTTGAAGCCCCAAAGTCACTGCGGTTGGCTGCACGCATCTTGGGCTGGCCGTTTAAATGGCTTGGCTTTAAGGGTGACCCGACAATGCCGCCCGCCACGCGCGCGCTCACATCATTAGGGCCTGCCTATATTAAGTTTGGTCAGATTTTATCGACCCGGCCAGATGTGGTTGGCGAAGATTTGGCGCTGCAACTGCGTATTTTACAAGATAAGTTACCGCCCTTTTCCACCGATGAAGCAAAAGCCAGCTTTCTCGAAGAAACCGGTAGTGATCCCGGCACTGTATTTGCCGACTTTAGTGAACCAGTTGCGGCCGCTTCGATCGCGCAGGTCCACAAGGCGCGCATTCGCGAAACCGATAAATTGGTTGCGGTAAAAGTTTTGCGGCCGAATATAGAAAAGGCATTTCAAAAAGATATTGATGCATTCTATTTTGCAGCCCGATTGATTGAAATGTTATCGCCATCTTCTCGGCGGTTGCGCCCGCTCGAAGTGATCACGCATTTCGAAGGTGTTGTACAAGGCGAGCTTGATCTTAGATTGGAAAGTTCAGCAGCTTCAGAATTTGCAGCAAACACTAAAAATGACGTTGGTTTTCAGCTGCCCGCCATTCAATGGCCGCTATCCAGTCGACGGGTAATGACCCTTGATTGGGTTGAAGGGACGCCGCTGGGCGATAATGAGGCCCTAGAGGCGGCTGGACATGACTGCGCAGCGCTGGGCGAACGTGTCCTACAGCTTTTTTTAAAACATGCTTTGCGTGATGGTTACTTTCACGCCGATATGCACCAAGGCAATTTAAAGGTTTCCGCGAACGGTGATATCGTTGCCTATGACTTTGGTATTATGGGTCATATTGATGAGTATACCAGACGGGTTTATGCAGAAATCCTATTTGGCTTCATTCGCAGAGACTACAAGCGGGTTGCCGAGGTTCACTTTGAAGCCGGCTATGTTCCTGCGGATCGCGATGTTGATGAATTTGCGCGGGCTCTGAGAGCGGTTGGAGAGCCAATTTTCGGCATGGATGCAACACGGATTTCAATGGGCCGTTTGCTAAGTTACCTGTTCGAGGTTACCGAACGATTCGGCATGGAAACCCGCACCGAATTGATCCTGCTGCAGCGCACTATGGTGGTCGTTGAGGGCGTTGCCCGGTCGCTTAATCCACATATCAATATCTGGCAGGCCGCACGTCCCACTGTTGAAGATTATATACGCCAAAGCATTGGTCCAAGGGCGGTTTTAAGCGACTTGGCCAAAACCGCGCAGGTCTTGTCACGATTTGGGCCCCGATTGCCCCAATTGGTCGAAAGAGCTTTGGTCCGGCAATCTGAGGTTTATGAACCAGAGCGGAAGAAACCCATTGGGCTGTTGCCACTATGGATCATCCTCTCACTCGCTGGCGGCGCTGTTTTAAGCTATCTTGGCATGTGCTTTTTTTAGATCAGAAATTTCATGCTCTAACGCTTTTTTATAAGCAGAATTGCCATGTTCAACCTGCCACAGACAATAAGCTGCGATGCGCCAAGAATACCACGCACGCAAATCTAAAAAGCGGGCTTTATCAAAAACTGCAGAATATTGCGCATAACTGCTGATAAAGGATGAAACTTCAATATCAGACAAGATGGCTTGACGATAAAGCCACTGCATTGCCGGCGATAGAAAATGACATAGATCTTCGGCAGGATCACCCAAAGCTGGGCATTGCCAGTCAATTAATTTCGCACGGCCTTGGTTTATAATAACATTGGCGGGAACAGGATCGGCATGGATCATCCACCGCTTTGCAACTGGCGCAACATGGGTGTCGGGCATCAGGCTGTGAACCACATCTTTTTCAGGGGTGTTACACATGCCAAGTATATTCATCCCATCTGCCCTCATTTGGCTGGAGCCAACAGACGCGTTGCGCAAACCTTTCAAAGGGGGCAATTGATGCAACTGTGCCAAGCATTGTGCCATTAAGATCACCTGATCCTCAAGAAGCGTACCGGCAATATGTTCATAAATCAGGCAAGGTCCGACAGGTGTTTTTATAAATGCAACGGGTTTTGGGCTGAGCCCATGCGGTGCTAAGGCCTTTAGGCAGATGTGCTCACCCAAAGGGTCATTCGGAAATAATGGGTTTTGCCACGGGTGTTTTGGATAGAGTTTTACACATAAATCCAAAGCATTATTAATTTTCAAGTGCCAAACACGATTGGACCGCCCCCCCGCCAGTTCGGTCCACTCCGCAGGAGCTTTCAATATCCCTTGGTCTATCAGTTCATGTGTCAGCTGTTCGGTTGGCAAGTTCTTGATACCCTTTATGCAATTATTTGCCATAGGGGAGGGTGCGCATTGACGCAAGCGTGAGTTTAGTTTCTTACAGCGGAAGTTGTTTTTGGCTCGGCTGACAGACCTCCTGAAAAAAGGATGCTATGCTCACCTTTGTCTAGGCGCACCTCTTTGATTTTCTGATAGGCGGGCATCTCTGTTTCACCCTGACTGGCATCCTTTTTGAATGTTTCAACAAAGAACTCATAGGTTGCATTTCGTGCAGTTTCTCCAGAGGTAATCTGCCCCCCCCAACTAAATTCTGTGGTGTCGTTGGATATTGGTTTGCGAAAGACAACTGATCCAGATTCGTTTTTTACGATAAAATCTGCCCGCTCAGTACTTTCAGGAATAGATATGGCAATATCAATTGATGTTCCGGAAAAATGTGCAGGCCCTGTAACTTTGGCAAATTTTCCGATCCACTCTGTAAATTGTAAAAGTTCAGAAGACCCTAAATGAGTTTGGATAGTTTCGAGGTGATTATTGGTGAGAACCTGCTGTTCGACAGAGGAAAAAGCCGCCAACTGACTGGCAAAATTTGCTGAATCCATCGGATCAAGCGGGTCTTGGTTTTTCAGCTGAGTGGTCAGCATTTTAACAAAAGTCTCAAAATCCACCGTGGGACTTGCTGCAATATCCATAATTTAGCCTTATAATCTAATGTCTACTTCAGTGGAGAGCGAATAATCTTGGGCGATAGTCGCAGCCTTTTGCGCTGTTGGGTCTTGCGAATTTGCAGCGCCTATTTCTTCACTTACTTTCGCGGAATTACTTTTTGATTTTTGGTGATCCGACTGACCGTCACATGAAAAATCAATGTTAGAATACCCCAAGCGTTCAAATTCTTTGGTCAGCACCTCCATGTGCCGCCGAACAAGCGTGGCGGTTTCATCGCGTTCAGCTAGAATAACTATAGATAACCCAGACTTGTCGTGGGATTGAAAACTGAACTCAACTTTACCAAGTTCTTTTGGCGACAGCATAATTTCAATCTTCCCATCTCCTCTTAAAACCAGCTGGTCAATCAGTTTGGGTGCAATTTGTTGCATAATCAGATGGTGATTTTTTTCAGATCCTGAAACCGTTTGAAAGGTTGTTTTGACCAAGTCGATTTGAGGTAAAGGGTCTATTTCCGGATTTACCTGCTCGACTGCCGCTACAGAAAAAGACGGTTTGATAAATGATGTGTCTGTTAGGTCTTTTAAAGAATAGATCCCGAATTGCTCTGAAATTTTGGTTTTGCTT
>ERZ1048872.1741-NODE-1741-length-17307-cov-4.291850_pt1 | contig 17307 bp, 15 predicted proteins | sample MGYA00383100_ERZ1048872 | MGnify/ENA primary metagenome ERZ1048872 (study PRJEB29581, sample SAMEA5548370) | metagenome | biome: marine; feature: coastal; material: water | depth 50 m | study: Short-term variability in the microbial, nano- and picoplankton... | reverse complement strand
GAAGGCCAAAACCAAAGCGAATGTCATCATTACTTTTTTCATAATCTGATAAATTAAATTGTTATAGACGGCTAGACGTTGTTTTGTTTAATCAATTACATATAAACCTAAACAAAATAAATTATTGCTGGTACTTAGGGGTTAAGCAAGCCAACCTCCTAGGTATAAAAGCATCTTTTACCAATTAAAATCTCTGCTTTCAAGTTTGTATCTTTAAAAAAACAATTGAATAATACTAAATCAAATGAAAAACTTAAAACAGTTCATTTTGTTAGTTTCGTTTCTGAATGTCATTGTGGTTTATGGGCAGACGAATGTTTATCAGCCTTATCCAACTGGTTGGGGCGCAACGTGGACATCAGAGGTAGTCATTCCAGCTCAAGGGCCCACTTCATATAACTCAGTACACTGGGTTGGAGATACCACCATCAATGGATTAAATTATATCAAGGTATACAACAATTCGGTTTACATCGGTGCTGTTCGCCAAAACCTGCATTACAGGAGGTATTCTTTGTGAATACACAAAACATAGAATTCAATATTGCTTTAAACCCATCAGCGCAAGTCGGTGACACAATTTATTTTGATCTTGAGACTTACAAGGTGTTGACCTGTAATGTCTCGCATGATTTAGGAAGTTTTGTCGTGACCAAATTAGACTCTACTCTTGTTGATGGAAGTTTCCGAAAGGTTCTTGATCTAACACCAGTTGATGCTAATGATTCGTACTCCTATACTTTCACTGCAGGTGTTGGTTTTACTGGCATAAGGTATGAACTCGATTACTTTTTAGCATTATTTACCATTCTAGTGAAAGGAACTAAATTATATAACTCAATTTGAATGATTTGTAGTTAAGGCTGGAGCAATAACAATCCTTAGAAGAAAAGCCTGGTTTACTGTAAAAAAAATTATTCGCTAAGTCTGCTAATTCGTTTGATAGGCGATTGATAAGAAAGAATAAGCACTTTTCAATTCGTAAAGCTTATCCATTATCTTTCCACCTTGAAGATTAATATTAATATATGACGTTTGAAGAGTTAGGCCTACACGATGAAGTAATCAATGCGATTGGTTACATGGGCTTTGAAAATGCAACACCAATACAAGAACAAGCCATACCACAAATTATAGAAGGCAAAGATTTAATTGCTTGTGCACAAACAGGTACGGGTAAGACGGCAGCATTCATGTTGCCAATTTTACATAAGTTGGCTTCTAAACCACATACAGGTACTAATACTTTAATCATTGTGCCTACTAGAGAGTTGGCTGTCCAGATAGATCAACAAATACAGGGTTTTGCTTACTTTTTAGGCGTGCACTCTTGCACGGTTTATGGTGGTGGCGATGGTGGTGGCTATGAAGCTGAAAGGAAAGCACTGAAAGAAGGTGTTGATATTGTGGTAGCCACTCCAGGAAAGTTGAAGAGCCATATTAAAATGGGTCTAACGAATTTTGACAATTTAGAGCACCTCATTTTAGACGAAGCCGACCGCATGATGGATATGGGCTTTGTTGACGATATTTTATACATCATCTCTAAGCTGCCAGCTAAGCGCCAAAACCTCATGTTTAGCGCGACAATGGCGCCTAAGATTAGAGAGATGATGAAGAAGGTTTTAGTCAATCCGTTTGAAATAAACATTGGAATTTCGAAACCTGCAGAGGGTGTAACACAAGAAGTGTATTTAGCGTTTAATGAGCAGAAAATTAGGCTGATTAGTAGAATTTTAAAGCAGCATCCAGACTTTACGAGTATTATCATTTTTTCTTCTACAAAGAAAGACGTCTTTCAAATAGTCCGTGGATTGCAAAAACGTGGCTTTAAAGCCGATGGTATTTCTAGCGACTTGGTGCAAAAAGACCGCGAAATGGCATTGTCAAAATTTAGAAGTCGCGATACACGCATTGTCGTTGCCACCGATGTTTTAAGTCGCGGAATAGACATTAAAGAAATTAACCTCGTTATCAATTATAGCATACCGACTAACGCGGAAGATTACGTTCACCGCGTAGGCCGTACCGCCCGTTCAGATGCAAAAGGAATGGCCATTACTTTAGTGGAGCCTCGTGACATGAAAAACATGAACGACATTGAGGAATTGATTGGCTACCAAATAGAACGTAAAGCATTACCTGAAGATTTAGGTGAAGGGCCTGAGTGGAAATTACCTTCACGAGGAAAAGGCCGAAACTTTAAAAACAAGAAAAACAACAACCAAAGAAATAGTAACAACAGCAATAAAAGCAACGGTAATAGAGATCAGAAGAAGCGCGAACCGCGTATAAAGTTACCACGGCCTGCTCATGCTGTAGCTCGAGACAAAGAAAAAGCAGCTGAAATAGCAGCCCAACGAAAGGCAGAGCGAGAAAAAAACCATAAAAAAAATTAAACCTTATTGTAACATAACGGTCTTATAGTTCGTCTACTCAAAATAGAATTCTATACAATGCAAAAATTAACTCTTCTCATTGCGATTACAGTTTCTGTAACGACACTTAATGCGCAAACCTTTTCAGGTGAAGCCACGTATCAGTCTGCCACTTCTTTCGATTTTCCAATGGACAGCACCCGTATGTCTGTTGAACAATACGAAATGATAAAGAAACGCATGGCGAGTGCGCTTCAAAAAGAATTCATTCTTTCTTTCAACAGATCAGCGTCCCTTTTTAATGAAGTTGAAAAACTTGAAGAAGAAGGTGGTAGGGGCATGCGTATGGGTGTTTCTATGCTTTCTGGTACTGGAGGTTTGGTTTATAAAAACATTAAGGAAAGCGAACTTCGAGAACAAATTGAATTTTTCGGAAAACAGTTTTTAATTGAAGATGAGCTTGAGGATTTTGGTTGGAGTTTAGGTAAAGAAACCAAGATGATTGGAAGCTATACATGCTATAAAGCAACAGCTACGAGAGAGGTTGTAAATAGAACGTTTAAAGGTGGAGAAAGCACTACAGATACTGGAAGCGTTGACGTTGTAGCGTGGTACACTCCTCAGGTGCCTTTAAGTCAAGGACCAGATATCTATTGCGGTTTACCCGGTCTGATAATGGAAGTGAATTTCAAAGAGACAACTATTTTATGTACTAAAATTGTCTTGAATAAAGATAAGGAATTAACAATTGAAGCGCCTAAAAAGGGCGAAGTTGTGTCAAGAGAAGAATACACTGCAACCATACTTAAGAAAATGCAGGAGATGGAGGAAACCTACGGCGGACGCCAAGGGCAAGGTGGAAGAGGAGGACGAGGACGTCCAAATATGACCATCCAAATTTCTCGTTAATTTCCGATGAAAAAAATTCTATTTCTTTTTTGTATGTTCCTTGTTTTTAGCGGAACGGCCCAAAACTACACAATACGAGGTGTTGTGAAATCCAATGAAGGTTCAGCTCTCGAAATGGCAAACCTTATAGCAATGTTAGCTTCGGATAGCTCTATGTCTGGTTTTGGATTTACAGATGAATCAGGGCGATATAAAATCGCACTTGAGCCCAACACAAGCTACAACCTAAGAGTGAGCTATTTGGGTTACGAAACACAAGATGTCGCAATAACAACTGCGGAGCCAAAAGGCGAATTCGTACAGAATATTACACTCACAAAAAAAGATGAAACCTTAGAAGAAGTTCAAGTAATTGAGGAGATGCCCATAACAATTTCGGGTGATACCATCAGCTACCAAGCAGATGCGTTTAACACGGGAACAGAGAAGAAATTAGAAGACGTACTTGAGAACTTGCCTGGGGTAGAAGTGGATGAAAATGGTGAAGTAACCATTGAAGGAAAGCCCGTAGAAAAGGTGATGGTAGAGGGAAAGGATTTCTTTGATGGTGATACGAAGATGGCGACTAAGAACATTCCAGCAAATGCCATAGAAAAAATACAAGTTTTAAGAAATTACAATGATGTTCAACCCTTAGGCGGTGTTACCAATAATGAAGACCGTGTGGCGATCAATATCAAATTAAAAGAAGGGAAAAAGAATATATTCTTTGGGGATGTAAGTGTTGAAGCAGGTTTAGACTCTAGATACTTAGTGCATCCGAATGTGTTTTACTACACACCAAAGGCATCGTTTAATTTTATTGGTGATGCAAATAATATTGGTAAACCTGCTTTTACACCCCGAGATTTTTTCAAGTTTAATGGGGGAATGAGAGGGTTGAATTCTAAAACAGGTTCATCGCTGAGTGTTGCAAACGATATGGGTTTGAACATGCAGCAAACCAATAGAAGTATTAATTACGTCTCTCAATTGGGAGCACTCAATTTCAGTGTTAATCCAAGCAAGGTGCTTTCTATCAGTGGTTTTCTTATTGGGTCAAACACAGAGGTTGACAATAAAAACACGAACATAAACGAGTATGTAGGTCAAGACAGTCTGTTTAATCAGGAACTCTTGAGTACAGTTGAAGCAAATTCAGATAGAAATGTTTTGGGAAAGGCATCTGTGAAATATACCCCGAATGCCAAGATTCATTTTGCGTATGATGTATTTACAAAATATATAGAATCAAAATCTATACAAGATCAGTTGTCTCAGTTCTCCTTGTCTGACAGAAACATCAACAGTAGAAATGAACAAAGCCCTTTCGAATTAAGTCAGAATTTAGAAATGTATTACGATTTAGATGACAAAAGTATTCTGTCTTTGGAAGTGCAATATCTCTACAAGAAACAAGATCCATTTTATGGATTGGTAAATGAAATCAGTGCGAGTGGCGCCCCCGTTTTAGATACATCAGCATTTAGTCAAGACCGATTGATTAAAACCAATAAAATTGACGGCTTAATTAACTATTACTACATTTTAAACAGTAGAAACCACATTGAGTTCTCTGTGGGAGGAAGCTACACGAACCAAACGCTGAATTCAGAGTTTTTACAATTGTATGGAGATACAGTGTTTAACCTCAGTGATTCAGCAAGGATAAATGATGTGCGTTTTCAATTAACTGATGTTTTAGCCGGTGTGCATTACCGCACTAAACTTGGAAAACTGACGATTAAACCTGGTTTGAATGTACATAGATACAGTACAGATAATTTGCAATGGGACGAAAATCTAGACCGCAATTGGAATTATGTGCTCCCAGATTTCTTTGCGAAATATGATTTCAAGAAAAGCCAGTCATTGACTTTGGATTATAAAATGACAGCCAATTTTACGGATGTCAATCAAGTGGCTTCTGGTGTCATTTTGCAGAGCTACAATAGTTTGTTTTCAGGAAACACTTACTTAGACAATGCAATCTATCACAATGTGACAATGCGTTTTTTTAGTTTCAACCTATTCAATTTTACAAACATCTTTGCCTTTGTGAACTACAATAAGAAGATTAGCGAAATAACAAATGCGGTGAACTATGTAGGCATTAACCGTGTCAATAGCCCCATCAATGCAACTGCAGCCAATGATGCTGTTACGGGTAGTATTGGCTATCAGAGAAGAATTAAAGTCTATAAGGTTTCGTTGCGTGGAACCTGGAATTACTCATTAATCAATAACCTGATAGACAATCAAAATAACGCAAATACATCACTAACACAGAATTATACAATTCGATTTGGTACCAATTTCAAAAAGGCGCCAAATGTAGATGTAGGATATAAGGTTGCATTGAATAACTATGAAGGAACTAACGTTTCCACTTCATACACAAATCATCAGCCGTTTATAGAGTTTGAATGGTATTTCTTAAATGGATTTCTTTTGAATGTTGAGTACAACTATAACAATTACAAAGCGAGTACTGGGCCTTCATCGGTTTATGACTTCTTGGATGCACGACTGTCCTATCAAAAGAAAGACAGTAAATGGGAATACTATCTGTCTGGAACAAATTTGTTGAACACTGAATTTATCCGAACAGATTCATTCAGTAACAGTGTTACTTCTACTCAGCAAGTCTTTGTTTTACCGCGCTATGTAACTGTTGGTTTTAAGTACGATCTATAGTGGATTCACTTACCCAAATTGTTTTAGGCGCTGCTGTTGGTGAAGCTGTTCTCGGGAAAAAGGTGGGAAATAAAGCTATGCTCTACGGAGCAATAGCAGGTACAATTCCAGATTTAGATGTGCTTGCCAAGCAGTTTACCGATACAACTAGAGCTCTTGAAATGCACCGTGGGTTCACACATTCTATTATTTTTTCCGTTGTCTTTGCGCCCGTTTTTGGCTGGCTTGTCTCTAGGTATGAATCTTACAAAGACTTTAAAGGCTGGTCGTGGTTGTTTTTCTGGGCTTTTATAACACATCCAATTTTAGATGCACACACAACATGGGGCACTCAATTGTTTTGGCCATTCGATTTGCGCTTGGCATTCAAGACAATATTCGTAATAGATCCAATATACACGGTTCCTTTTTTAGTGTTTTTAATACTGGCACTTAGCCAAAAGAGGACGTCAAAAAAGCGACACGTCTTTAATACGATAGGTTTAGCAATAAGCACGGTTTACCTGGCGCTAACCTTTCTATTAAAATGGATTGCATTCAGCCAATTTGAAGATGCACTTAAAGATCAAAAAATTAGTTACTCTGAAATCCAAACACGGCCTGCGCCTTTTAATACAGTGCTATGGAGTGCAAATGTGGAGCGTGAAAACGATTATTTAATGGGCAATTATTCGTTTTTTGATACGCAACCAATTGAATTTCATCGCTATCCTAAAAATCATGAATTGTTGAGAGCGTTAAGAAAAGATGAGAGTGTTCAGCGTATGATAGCCATATCAAAAGGGTGGTATACGATAAGCCAGGAAGAAGGTATTCTTTACTTTAATGATTTGCGCTTTGGCCTTTTAAGTATGGAACCGAATGCAAAAAACTTTGTCTTTAAGTACAAAATAGATGTAAACAGTTCCGGAAAAGTCATTTTTAAAGAAGAACCAAAGGACAGGCGCGATGCTCAGAAATTAATTTCTGATCTATGGAAACGTATAAAAGGAAATTAATCTTTGATTTCAATATCTCTAGGAGGGGCTTCTGATTTAGGAATAGTATCTGCTTCGATGTAAATTCTATTAATTTTTGGAATAGCCGTTGTTATTTGCTTTTCAATTTCATCTATCTCCTCTTCAATTTCATCTGTGGTCATCGCATCATCAAACATAATATCCATATTCAACAATACTTCATTTGGTCCTAGAAACATACTTAGGGGCGGATTAAATGTCATCACGCGATCTCTTGATGTCAGAATTTTTGAAACCTTTTGCAAATCTGTTTTTAACAGACCTTCTCCAATAAGTAGCCCTTTACACTCAATAGCAAAGAACCAAGAGACTGAAATTAACAAGAGACCAATAAGTGTAGAGCCAATGCCATCAAAATAAGGAATGCCAGTAACTTGACCTAAGAAAACACAAATAAGCGCAATGGCTAGTCCTAAAACCGCTGCTGAGTCTTCGACCACAATAGCAACAGTGCTGGTGTCTTTGCTGTCTCGGACGGCTTGCATAAATGGCTTGTCACCGCGAGAGAGATTAAATTCGCGCATAGCTATACGCAATGCATTGCCTTCGATAACAATTGCAACGCCTAACACAGCGTAGTTCCAAATAAGATTTTCTAAAGGTTTAGGGTGCAAGATGTGATGGATACCCTCGTAAAGTGCTATTCCGCCACCGAGTGCAAAAATTAAAATGGCCACCACAAAACTCCAGAAGTAAATCTCTTTTCCATACCCAAAAGGGTGCTCTTGATCTGCAGGTAGTTTACTTCTTTTTATGCCAAACAATAAGAGTACACCATTGCCCGTATCTACCAACGAGTGGATACCCTCTGAAAGCATAGATGAAGAGCCCGTAAAAAATGAGGCTACAAACTTTGCAATGGCGATTAATGTGTTGGCAATTATAGCTCCGTAAATAGCTTTTTTAGAAGATCCGGCCATGGGGTATGTTTAGATTTAAGTGAAGCGAAAATAATCAAAGAAGCTTCAAATAAAATGAAAGGATACATTGTTGAATAGTCTGTTTGTAAGTGGTAATAAGGCGGTATGAATTGACGTTAGGTGACTACTACATTAGCATTAGGTTCTTAAGGGAAATAAATAATAGAAAGAGAAAATGAAAAAAATTGCAATTATTGCTTTTACGGGATTTATTGGACTAACGAGTTGTGTGTCTAAGAAGAAATACACTGCGTTAGAAACTCAAAATACACAAACTGAAGGTGAGCTAAGTACAGCCAAAATGGAGCTTGCAAGTTGCTTAGATAAACAAAAGGCCTCTACAACGGAAATTGATTATTTAAAATCGATTAACAACCAATTGCTACACAGTAACAACAGCCTTTCTGCGCTGTCTGCTCAGGAATCGGCTAATTTGGAGAAATTTCTGGAAAGTTTAAGTGAGAAGGAAAGACAAGTAAAGAGTCTTCAAAATGCTCTTAACAAAAAAGACTCTGTGATGTTTGCTTTGGTGTCTAGCTTGAAAGGAGAATTTATTGCTGCAGATGATGAGGATATTCAGATTGAAGTTGAGAAAGGAGCAGTATTCGTTTCTATTAGCGACAAAATGTTATTTGATAGTGGAGATGCTAAGCTTTCTAAAGACGCAAAAGATGTTCTTGAAAAAGTGGCTAGAGTATTGAATAACCAGCCAGATATGGAAGTTATGGTTGAAGGTCATACAGATAATAAAGAATTTAAAGATGGTGCTGCAATCAAAGATAACTGGGAATTGAGCGTTCAAAGAGCGGCTTCTGTTGTTAGAGTCTTACAAGACGACTACAATGTAGATCCATCAAGACTAATTCCAGCAGGGAGAAGTTACTACACACCAATTGCGAGCAATGACACAAAAGAAGGACGTGCACAAAACAGAAGAATCAAAGTTATTATCCTTCCAAAATTAGATCAGTTCTATGGAATGATTGAAGAAGGAATGGAGTCTGAATAAAGACTGAAACATAAATTAAAAAAGCCTCACGCATTCGTGAGGCTTTTTTTGTGAGAATATTTATCGATTATTTCACGTATATCTTGTGACTAAAACTGGTTTCACTATTTGTTAATTTCACGATGTACAATCCTGTTTCAAGAGATTCAATATGAATGGTATTTGACAATCCTTTTAATGTTTGGTTAAGCATTAGTCGTCCTTTGAGGTCAAAAATACTTAGTTCTAAATCACCTACAGATTCTTCCAAGGTTATTCGTAATCTGTCTTCTGCAGGATTTGGATAGATGTTTAACCCATTCCATGGAGACTCTTCTAAAGAGGCATAAAGCAGGCTCATACAGTCAGAAGTATCTATACAATCGTTCTCGCTTACAAACACGGCATATTCATCATTATTTGTCGGGAAAAACTGTTGATTTGTTTCTCCAACAAGTATGCCCCAGTTTAAACAATTTACCCACTGATAAGTTACTCCTGGATTCGTGTTGTTAGCCTCAAAACTTTGATTAACGTAACCAGCAGTAGCATCCGTGCTTTTAGGGTGTAAAGTCAAATAAATAACAGAATCACAGCCAGTTGAGTTGTTTAAGGTGTCAACATACATTCCGGGCTGAGAATATGTGTATGGACCCATGTAATATTTGTAGCCATCGCACAAACTATCTATTATAACCACAGAATCGGCAGAAGCAGAGGCCAGAGATTTACCTGCTAACCAATTTGATGATCCTCCGCTTAAAGCGAAGTTATTCAAAATGCCGTTGTTTGTATTAGCGTAATCCACTAATGTGGTCACTGTAGCGTTATTTCCTCCAGCAGTTCCGTGATTAAAATTGTAGTAGGCAACTAACCCAGTTGTATTACCACAGGCAGTATTATTCATACCAGCTGTAATTTGAGTGGCTGTTTTTGCATAGTCCCAAATGCGGACTTCATCCATCAAACCTTCATAATAATTGACATTATCGTTTCTTCTTCCCAAAATAATAGGGCCAGAAGATGAGGAATTCATAATCACGGTGAAATTATTTGATGCGTCCAGGAACCCATCTATGTAAAGTTTAGCTTTTGAGGCTGATGAATTATCATAAGTTACAGCAACATGATGCCATTGTCCATCTGCAACAGATGTAGTGCTGTTGAACCCATTACCCCCAATTTCAATTCTTAATTTCCCAAAGGCAATTATATTGAACGTAAATCTTGTGCCTTGAGCCATAGTTCCCCAATCCACAAGAATTTGCTGCTGTTGTTGGCTAGTTGAAGTTTTTATCCATGCTTCTACAGTTCTATTTGCAGTTCCTGAAGGACCGGCTGCCGTCATCATCACGTAGTCGTTAGTGCCATCAAAATCAAGTGCATTTTGAGCTAGAGATGAAGGAGGTATTATTAGAAACAATGCAAGAATGAAAATTTGAGTAACAAGTTTCATGATGTTCTTTAAGTTTAGTTTACGAATATACATATCCCTAAAAGCCTTGAAGAGAATAAATAGTAATTTCACAAGGATGCGCAAAAGCGTTTATTTCTTGAAACTCATTTCGCCCAATTCAATTTTAATTCCGACTCTCGCAAGAATTGTAAAGACAAAGGCGCCCATTGCCCATATTCCAAGTGTCACCCCAACTTCAACAACTGATGGAAGCTATTCAGTTATTTGACCATACTGTCCAGGTATAAACCCAGGAACGATGAGGCCAAACCCTTTTTCAACCCATATGCCAGTGAAAAGTAGACCACAAGCTAAATAAAGTAATTTCATATTGTTACGCCATTTGTGATACGTCAGAATGATAGTCGCCACAATATTCATGCTAATGGCAGTCCAAATCCAAGGAACCAATGCGGATTTTCCTTTAAGGCCAAAGAACAAATAAACAGCGCTTTCACTGTGATGGGTGGGTGCGTAGAACTCTTTAAACAATTCAGAGAACAACATAATTAAATTGATTTGTGCCGCAACGGTAACAATCATTGAGATTTTTTTAAGTGTTTTCTCTGTTATTGGAAATTTTGTCCATTTACGAATAACTGCTAAAACTAGAATGATAAGTGCGGGCCCTGCTGCAAATGCGGAAGCTAAGAAGCGAGGTCCGAGCAGTGCGTTATTCCAGAAGGGTCTAGAGGGTAAGCCTTGGTACAAAAATGCCGTAACCATATGAATACCAACGGCCCAGAATACAGACAGAATAACACCTGGTAAATAAATTTTTGGATTAGGCTTTTTGCCTTGGTATCTTGAAATCAAGATGTAAAGTGGAATAGAAATATTAATGAAAAGATAGCCGTTAAGTACAATCATATCCCAGGCAAGCATTGAGCTTGGAAAGTTCAATATTCCTAAGCCGGGAATCATGTGCCAGAGACGAGCGGGTCCGCCCATATCTGCGATTACAAATGCCAAACACATTAATAAGGCTGCAACAGCTAGACCTTCTCCAATGAGTACGGCTTGAGAAAAGTCCATATCGTGGAGCACATAGGTAGGTAAAACGAGCATGACTGCGGCAGCGGCTACACCAACCAAAAACGTAAAGTTTGAAATATAAAGTCCCCAACTAACGCCATCGCTCATTCCGGTAACTTGAAGTCCTTCATTTACCTGAATTGAATAACAATACATGCCAAATAACATTACAAAAGTCAAAAAGGCCATCCAAAAATGGTAAGCTCTGGTGCCGTGTGTTGTAACGTCTAAACTGTCTTTAACCAACTTAATAATTGCGTTCATTTTCTAAGTGTTAGGTACAAAGGATTAAGAATCAATTAAACTCACGCCTTTATACTTTACTATCTATTTGTTTCTTTCTTCCGAGATTCTAAGGTGTATATCCTTTCCGTCTTAGGTCTTGAATCCTTTTTAATCTGTGTAATACCAAAACTTCGGTTCGGTGCCCAAGTCTTCTTTAAGCCTGAATACTTTTTTGTTCTCCAAAATGTATCTCAATTCACTATTTGGATCTAACAAGTTTCCAAATGTTCTTGCACCGGTTGGGCAAGCTTCAACACAAGCTGGGTTTTGACCTTCGCGTGAACGTTGAATACAGAATGTGCATTTTTCCATTACACCTTTTTTACGAAGTCGATTTCCGAGGTAATGTTGATCTGTATTTACCTCTTCTTCAGGAACATGAGGTTGACTCCAATTGAAACGTCTGCCGTCATAAGGGCATGCTGCCATACAATATCTGCAACCAATGCACCAATCGTAGTCTATAACTACAATACCGTCTTCTTCTTGCCATGTAGCTTCAACCGGACAAACTTTCGTGCACGGGGCTTCTTCACAATGGAAACATTGTGTTCCCATGTAGAAATGGCCTTCGTTCGGAACTTCATGGTAATAGTTGTCATCCGCTTCGTTAAACTGAAATCCTTTCCCGTCTTCAATTTCATGAATGCGTATGTATTGCATTTCACTGTCGCGATCTTGATTGTTTTCTGCTACACAAGCTTCAACACAATCCATGTAACCTTGGCATTTTGAGACATTAAAAGCGTAGCCAAATAAGGTGTTTTCAACCTCACCCTTTTCAGAGATGTTGATGTTCTTACCTGTTCTTTCAGTATACATTTTTTCAAGACGACCTACCGTTGCCAGTCGTTCATCTTTGGTCATTTCCTTGTAGTTACCTTTGAAATATTCATCCCAATCCATATTGGATTTTTCTTTCTTTTCATCACTTGCGGTAACACTGCAGGCAGTCGAAACAGCAGCAGTAGCAGAGAACAATCCTCCTGCAAAACGTTTTAAAGCGCTTCTTCTGTCCATTTCAAGATTAAAGACTTGGTGATACCCATCTTTCTTTTCTCTGCCTGCAACAGGTTTTTTATTTTCTTCGTTTTCCATAGTAAATGCCTCTTAATTTATTTACGCTCCTCAACTTTCTGGGTATTGTAACGAGAGGGCCAACGACTCTCGAAACCCGGTTTGTGTGGATTGTGACAACTTGTACATGTATTTGATACGCGCGGTGGAGCCCAAGATTTTACTTGTTTACCGTGGGCGCCTCCTTGCCAATCTTTGTATTGCGGAGAATGACACTGTCCACATAATTTATAGCTGTCGTTGAATTTTATTTCTTTTCCTGTTCCAGAATGAAGTATGTCCATATTGTCATCTGTATGGCAAGTCATGCAGTTCATAACATCTTCAGAAGCATGGTCTAACTTTATATCCCAATGTGCTTTTTGTTCACCTTCTGTTTGAATTTGATTCACAGGAGAGGTGTGACAATCTGTACACGGGAAGGATTTAATCTGAGATTCTCCTTCAAGAATGTGAAACTTTCGTTCTCCAATTTCTACTTCATGCGTTTTAATACCCTCAGTTAATTCTTCAGAACTTACAGAAACGCCATCGTAATGTTTCTCGCCTTCTTTTATCTGATTAGAAACAGAATTTGCGTTGTGCTCATCATGGCTACATGCAATGACTCCAATGATGAAGGCCAATAAAATAAGTTTAGTTTTCATCAGTCGCAGTTTTAGTTCTCGCAAAATCTCCAATGTCTGTCATTTCTTTATTGTTAAATACATGACATTGTCTACAATTAATGCGTTCGGGATGTGACACGCGAATCTCTTTTGGTGCACCTGGTCCAGCGTGGCAGCTCAAGCAATTCTCGTGCAACTGAAGCTGGTGTGGAATAATTGGAGGGCTAGTGGTTAAAGCAGAATTGTTTCCAACACCAGGAGCCTCGTCTTTTACCCAATTTGTGGATTGAAAAAGACTTTCCGTGTTTTGCGGAACGTGGCATTGTCTACAGTTTATTTTTTCCGGATGCGGAACAACCGGAGCGTAAGCATCCCATTTTTCAACAAAGCCTCCATTTTGATGACACTTCAAACAACTGTTGCTACCCATGTTTCGCTCATCCAATACTTCATGTGGAATAGTTGGAGGAGCGCCATGAAAAGCGCGATTGTCGTAATACGAATCTAAACTGCGTTCATGATTCGGGTTATTTGGCATATTTAAATACTCATAAGCGAAATCCTCTCTAGAAAAAGTGGCCGCTTCAGAAGATATAAAAGCACCTTCAAGCAAAGGTTGCTCAACGGTGGTGTTCGCAGCTTCTTGACTTTCAGCTATGCTATTAAAAGAAATAACAATGACTGTGAGCATCAAAGCGGCAAAAAGTACAATGATGGTGAGTCGTTTCATGGCTTATGCTTTAGAAACTTTAACGGCACACTTCTTATAATCTGGCTCCCTTGAAATAGGGCAGTAGGCATCTAGTGTCAACTCGTTTACCAACATGAATTCATCGAAGAACGGCACAAAAACTTGGCCTGTCGGTGGAACACCCCTTTCATCTACCGAAGCCGGTAATTCAAGAGAGCCTCTTCTAGATTCCAATTTAACCTTATCTCCAGTTTTAATACTCATACGTTTCGCATCTGCCGGATTGAGCTCTACATAAGAGTGGGGCATAGCCCTGTGCAATACAGGAATTCTACGTGTCATAGACCCTGTATGCCAGTGTTCTACTACGCGGCCAGTATTTAACCAAAAATCGTATTCTTCATCAGGCTCTTCTGCTGCAGGCTCGTATGGTCTTTGCCATATTACTGCTTTGTTATCCGGTTTACCGTAAAAGTCATAACCTTCTTGTGTACATGCTGGATCGTGATCTGAATGGAAGCGCCATTGTGTAGACTTTCCCTCTACATACGGCCAAATTGCACCCGGCTGTGACTTGAGAACTTCCAAAGGTGCCATTCTATGTTTGTCATTGTCATGGAACCTTCTGTACTCGTTGTATATTTCTTCAATGTGTGTTTCTTCTTTGTAATAGAATTGTTTTTCAAACCCCATTTTTTTAGCAACCGTAACCATTTGCCACGTATCGCTTATCGCTTCACCAGGAGGTTCTACCATTTGCTCGAAGTACTGTGTGCGTCTTTCAGAGTTCCCATAAAGACCTTCACGTTCTACCCACATGGCAGAAGGCAAAATAACATCTGCAACATCTGTTGTGGGTGTTGGGTAAATGTCAGAAACCACAATAAAACGATCGTCCTTCAACATGCCTTCACGGTAACGGTTCAGCTTTGGAAGCGTTACCATTGGGTTTGTAACCTGAATCCACATGAACTTAATGTCTCCTCGGTCTAAGGCTCTAAACATCTCAACAGTGTCGTAAGTAGGCTTAGGGTCTATATTAGAAACAGGTACATCCCAAATCTCAGCTGCTTTTTTACGAGCACCCTCTTTCATTACAACTCCATAAGGGAGTTTATGTGTTAAAGTTCCAACTTCTCTTACTGTACCACAAGCACTTGGTTGTCCTGTTAAAGAAAAAGGACTGTTGCCTGGAGTAGAAATCTTACCCACTAATAAATGTATGTTATAAACCAGATTGTTAATCCATGTTCCCCTCGAGTGCTGGTTCATACCCATACACCATAGCGACATTACTTTTTTGCTAGGATCGCCATATTGAGCGGCCATGTATTTTATGTCCTTCGCAGAGACACCAGACATCTTTTCAACCTTCTCAGGAGTGTAATCTTCGAGGAATTTCTTGTACGCAACAAAATCAATTTTGGTTTCCTTGTCTTTAAAGTTTGAATGATCCTCTAAACCATAACCTATGTCCGTTAATCCACTGCTGAAACTCACATGATTTTCTAGGAAAGTTTTATTGACCCAATTGTTATTTATGATTTCATAACAAATAGCATTGGCTACTGCTAAATCCGTTTGAGGCTTAAATAAAATAGACTTATCTGCCGCCATACTTGTGCGGGTAGTTCTCGTTGCAAAGTCAATAATTTTTGAACCTCGATTCATTCTTTGATCTAATAATCTCGAGAAAAGAACGGGGTGCATTTCTGCCATGTTATTTCCCCAAAGAATAAACACATCTGCATGATCGATATCTTCATAACAGCCCATAGGCTCATCTAATCCAAAGCTTGTTAAAAACCCAGTAACCGCACTTGCCATGCAAATTCTTGCGTTGGCCTCTACATTGTTTGTTCCAATACAGCCTTTAAAAAGCTTACTTGCGGCATAACCATCAGGAATAGTCCATTGGCCTGAACCATATACAGAGACAGAGTCTTTGCCATGTTCTTTAATGGTACTTTTCATTTTCGAGGCAATCAACTCAAGAGCTTCATCCATCGTAGTTTCTACCATAACACCGTTTTTCTTAACCAACGGTTTCGTTAAACGATCATTCCCATACATGGCCATTACGGAATGGTAGCCTTTAACGCAGCACAGCCCTTTATTTACAGAAGAATTAGGGTCGCCTTTTACGGCAACGGCTTTTCCGTCTTCAACGCCAATAAGAACACCACAACCCACGCCACAAAAACGACAAGGCGCTTTCTTCCACGTTAAGTTACCATTGTCATCTAATCCTCCTTCACCATCATTGGCAAAAAGAATTCCAGGAAATATTGAAGCGGCAGTAGCCATGGCAGATGCGGCAGCCATCTTTTTTAAGAAATTTCTTCTACTTGTTATTTTATCGAACTTCATGCTGCTAATTAATTTTGGACTTTATTATCAAACCCCGAAACCATAGACAGCATTTGAAGGCTTTCTAGATTATTCAATTTTTCAATTAAATCTATATCGGATTGTTTGTCTTGTGTTTCTGTTACAATGACTACGACATCTTTGTTCGTAGAAGGAATGACCTCACATTCTTTAATGTCTTCTAGAGCACTTACTAAGTCAAGTTTTCTATCAATTAAAGGGTGAGCGATAAAACTTTTTATCGGCATTTTTAAAGTGTTGGATTACGCAGTAAACTTATACTTCGTTAAAAATACTAATTATGATATACGTCATATATTGATAATATTTTTACTACATAAAATTGATCAATTTGGAATCATTTTATGTAGTAAAAATATTAATTGGGGAATAGTTGCGTAGAAGAATAAGCGCTATATCTTTGCGGGAATAACGATGAATTTATGATTTCTGTAGAGCAAGCTCTCAAAATAATAGATGAGAATATAAGAGTTGCTAAACCTATTAAGATAACTCTGGCTCATACATTTGGACTTGCTTTGTCTGGTGATGTTATGTCCTCTATTGATATGCCTCCTTTTCCGCAATCTGCCATGGATGGCTATGCGGTTAATTTAAATGGAAACACTACTTTCAAATTAGTTGGGGAAGTAAAGGCTGGTGATGGTCATGAGCCTCTTCTGAATAAAGGAGAAGCGATCCGCATCTTTACAGGAGCTCCTGTTCCTGCTACAGCAGATTTAGTGATAAGGCAAGAAGATTGCGAAGTATCAGAAGACTTATTAAAAGCAAACCCTCTGCCAAAAGTTGGAGCGAATATTCGCCCAAAGGCAGAACAAACGGTAGCAGGCTCTTTAGCATTAAGGAAAGGACAAATTTTAAACGCTGCGGCTAT
>ERZ1048872.1723-NODE-1723-length-17479-cov-5.212638_pt1 | contig 17479 bp, 16 predicted proteins | sample MGYA00383100_ERZ1048872 | MGnify/ENA primary metagenome ERZ1048872 (study PRJEB29581, sample SAMEA5548370) | metagenome | biome: marine; feature: coastal; material: water | depth 50 m | study: Short-term variability in the microbial, nano- and picoplankton... | reverse complement strand
GCTTGGGTGTTGCCCATCGTCGCCAACATGCTCAGCGTGACCAACGCCTTTGTCCACGCACCTGTTCTTTCCTGCATACACGAACAGGATTACAGCAAGGGATGTTGTAAAACGACAGTTTGCAGAATTGCTAGAAAGAGCTGATCTAAAAATTGATCCTAAAACTGGAAAAAACTTCACGCTGTATTCACTCAGGCACACAGCGATTTGTATGCGGCTCGTTAACAGCAAGGGTAAGGTGAACATTTACAATCTGGCACGGACAGCTGGTACGTCCGTAGATCAGATTGAACGTTTCTATACGAAGTACTTACCTGCTTCAGCTGAACTTGCTAAGAATTTACAGAGTTATGGGGAGTGAGTTGAAAATCACAACTCACTCTCAGTCTACCTTCCAATAGAACAACAAGCCAATTGTGAACCATTCTCGAAATAAACTTCCATCTCCCAAGGGTAAATATTTCCCGCTTCATTTGTACAACCAGTTAGTGCCTTGTTAATATCAAATGCCGAACTTAAACTTGGATCAGCCAACAAAACAATAGAATTAGGATTCCTAAATTCTTGAACTTTCTCGATTGAATAACTTACTGTAGAACGTCCGTACTCAGAAAAGGCAATTACATTCGTGTTGGTTCGTACCGACCAATTATGGTCTTTACCATGGCACTTAAGCTCGGTTGGTATGTTGGAGCTTCCGTAGCTATGTGGCTTAATTCTCTTTAAAAAACGCATAGATGTCCAACCAGTACCTTCTATAATATTCACGAGTCCCCATTTTCCATTTTTTGAGAAACTTATTACTTCAATTAGGTCTTCATCATGTGAAAAAAAACCAACAATTTCCGAACTCCCTGCGGGCCCTGATCTAATATTAAGAACATCGTTTTGAGCAACGTCAGAAACAGAATAGTAATGGTGATCAGCCAAAATTAAACTTTGGTTTTTAGCTAACACTTGAAATGATGATGTAGTCAAAATGTAAAGAACTAATACGAATGTTAATAAAATCTTCATGATGGCTTTCTAAATTGGAATGATCCAATAATTACACTCAATTATGTCAAGTTACCAGTAGGGTCGGTTAATTATATGCTATATTCCCACTCGATCCCTGGTTCATGGGATAGTTCGGCAGCCGAACGTTCGTACCGATTATCACAGTATCCCAAAGCATGTTCGAGAGGTCCATTTTGTGCCGTTGTCGGCACCCCATAAAGCCCCTGATCTTCGCCTTTGATTCCAGACGTCATCGACAACAATTGCCCGATTGTAATTCCACTTTTCCGCAGATCACTGAGGGCCAAAATTTGCGGCAGAAACCGATAGGCTGGCGTGTCCAGATCAACCTGCAAGCCGTCCTTCAATCGCCCATTTCGGCTGTCCTCAAACAATAATCCCCAAGCCGTACCTGTCACAGATTTGGTACAAGACCACACGTCAAAACGGCTTGTGTGCAATCCCATAAAAGACGCGTGTTCATAGACGATTTGCCCATTGCGAACGACAACCGCCGACGAATTCTGCCCCCCAAACAGAAAATCTTGCATCTCAAAAACGCGATCAAGTTTCCCTTTGTCTATCCCAGCATTACGCGCAATATCTTCCTCGCTCGTCAAAATTGGCCAGCCGCCAAATGAATCCGGTTTTGGATATTCTAAAGAGGGGGTTTTTGAGTTTTCGCCATTTTTCATTTGATCAATTTCCATTTGTACTGGAGAGAATTTTTTCAAAAACCTTGCTCTTAACACTCATCAAGATTGACAGATTTCAAGCCATTCAGGATTGCATGCATTTTCGTGATGTTACTTAGAACAAGCGCGGATTTGGCGGCGTATCCAAGGCCAAATGGATCGTCTGATGACTCTCTGCCAAAGCTGGCTGAACTATGGAACGCGTGGACGCCCGTCTTATCAACCAAGGTAGCCAAGTTTTGCGCGTTAACACCGGATCCGGCCATGATTTCTATCCGATTACCTGCGTGTTCTTTCATGTGCGCAATAAATTCTGCGCCCATAATCGCCGTCGTTTTTTGTCCTGATGTCAAAATACGGCTGATGCCAAGGTCCACTGCACAATCTATTGCCCATAACGGATCAATCAACGTGTCGATTACACGGTGCAATGTGATGCAAAGACCGTTTGCGTGACGGATTAAATCTGAAAGAACATCAAGGTCCAACGCACGCTCCTTCGTGGCGGCGCCAATCACGATACCCGCAAGCCCAGCATCCTTTGCGGCATCGATATCTTCGCGCATCACATCGATGTCGCGTGCACCATATACGAAATCACCAGCGCGGGGCCGGATCATTGCGTGGGCTTTTCCTCGGACCCCATTCGCGCAACTCATCAATCCCAAAGACGGCGTCAATCCGCCAGCATTCAACGCAGAACACAGCTCAACCCTATCGACCATAGGCGTGGCGCAAACATCGAGCGTTTCAATCGTGTCTAAACAGACTTCTAGCGTGAAAACAGTCAAAGTGCGCGTTTCGCAACTGGGCTATGGGATTTACAAATTCGGTCGCCTAAAGTCGCAACAATAGCGCTGTCCCTGTCTAGCACCAGCAAGTCGTCGGTTGACCGGTTTTGAACGCCGGCCAATTCAGGCTGTTTTATAACATTAGCTGGAACCGTTATCGCCATTTGCAATGCGATCTCTTGCCGGACACCAACAACGTTGATCAAGCGTCGGACACTTTGTGCCATCGTGATATGGGCGCCCGCCAAACTGCCCTCAGAATTCACCAATTGCCCGTCTTTCAGCGTAATAGTGCTTCCATAAAGTTCAAATGTATTGGGTCCACCAACGGTTGGCATCGCATCGGACACAAGGAACATGCAGCCAGAAACGGGGCGTGCGCGGATCGCAAGTCCAACCATTTCATCAGCCACGTGGTACCCATCGCAAATAATACCTGCGTAAGCCTGAGAGTTTATCACAGCCCCCACGGCACCTGGGGATCGGTTCAACATGGGTGACATGGCGTTAAACAAATGAGTCGCGCATGTTGCGCCTGCAGTGATTGCGGCAGACACCTGCGGTGACGTTGCATCAGTGTGACCCAACGAAACGACCGCACCCATTGCAGCCATTTCTGCTATCTGTGCGGATGTCGCTGCTTCGGGGGCAACAGTAATCAGAACTGCAATCCCTGCACGGGCCAGTTTAGCAACCACCGCCATCGTTAAATCATCCAAGGGGCGTATATATTGCGCGTCATGGGTTCCACGGCGAGCCTGTGAGATATGAGGGCCCTCTATGTGAAGGCCGACAAAACCGGGTTCATTGATTGCACTTAACGCCGCATCGGCAGCAGCCACCAACACATCATGGGTATCCGTAATCACCGTCGGCATCACGGCCACAGTGCCGTATTGGCGATGTGCCCGAATGATTGAACGCATACCTTCCAATGTTGGGTTTTGATTTAATAAGACACCGCCACCACCGTTAACCTGCAAGTCGATAAAACCCGGACAAATCGTTCCGGAAATCCGCAGCCTTTGTGCATTAAGCGGCAAAACGTCAACATTGCGTGTTTCAACAATGCGGTCGTTTTCACATTTCAATGCTAATCCATCGCACAATTTTTCACCATCAAATACCCGGTCAGGAATTATCCACTGTGTCGTCATTGCGTGCCCTCCGTCGACGGATCAAAAAAGTAGGGATCGAGCGCAATTTGAATTTGAGCGCGAACAAGTCGTTCAATTTGCGTTCCTGTTAAATCTTCGGCGCGCTCAAGTACAGTCGGGCAAAAAACTTGCCACAAGATCGGATCGGGAATTCGATGGGGCAAATCATCAACAAGTTGCTGCACCGCGGCTTGAACCGAAAGGACGGGCCAATAATATCTGATCCTGTCAGCCAGCCCATAGTGGCGTTGCTGTCTTAGCTGTTCGTCGTCACCATGATAATGTCCCTGCCAATAACGCGGATTGGCCAGCATCGCAGTTTCCATCGCAGCAGATAGTTTTCGGTCACCACCAGATGAAAAGCTGCGCACAATATCCAAAGAATACAACGCTTGGCGGTATGCAAGCGTTAGCGCAGGTCCTACTTTCTGAAACGCAAAACCAAGTCGTGCTAGGCGTGGGAACACCGATGGGTGTTGATAATCAGTTGAATGCGCCTCTAGGCAAACCGATGGCCAATCCACAATCGCTTGGATCAGCTTAGGGTCTTTATCCAAGGGCAAGTGGTGTATTTTCATCGGCGAAAATTCCACGCCCGGCTGTACCACCAGGCCACCAATTTGGGTGGCCATGTCGCCAAATTTATCCATGTGAAGACCAAGGGTTGAACGCGCAGCTTCAGGTGATGTTGCCGCGATATCACCACTTTCATCCGTACGTGCACCACCCGGCGGTGGTACTTCGGTACCGACAACAAACATCAAATCATCGGCCAAGCCTACACAGGTTCGGGCAAGTTCTGCAGAACGTTCTGAGGTGACTTCATCGTCCAGTTGTGCAGCCTCGCCTGCACAACCTTCGGAACAGTCCAAGTGTATTTTGGTAAATCCAGCCTCTACATAGGCAGTCACCAAATCATGGGCTTTGGCCATTGCTCGCTCAGAATTTTCATCGCGCCACGCCTGTGGGCCTAGGTGATCCCCCCCAAATTGAATACGTTCGCGATCAACACCCGCGTCCCGAGCAATTCCCAAAACGAAGGCCATGAATTCATCAGGACGCATCCCTGTGTAGCCACCAAATTGATTCACCTGATTGCTGGTCGCCTCAATCACAACGGCGCGGTCCAGCGTTTGTGCCCGCATCAGAGATGCACGAATAACATCCGCTTGTGATGAGCATACCGATGGGATCGCTAAAGCTTGGCCTGCGCGGTTGCGCTTGATTATATCACGCAGCATCTCAGACATGATGGGCCTCATGGAAGGCCGCTAACGCAGCCCCGCGCGCGCCGCTCGCGTCACCCCCTTGGGCACATAGAATTTGCGTATTACTCAAGGTTGCCAATTGAATGTCGTATAGGGCCGCCTGCAAATCCGTCGCGATGCCCTCGATCTTGGATAATCCACCACCCAGTATAATCACATCAGGATCGATCGTTAATATTAGGCTGTGCAAGAGTTCCGCCGTGATTTTACACCAAATATTCCAAACGCGTTGAGCATCAGGATCGGTAGTGCGCAACTTTGTCAATTCTGGCGGTGATAGTTGCATTCCGGTTAGAGCCGTGGCCAAACGCGTAAGACCCGGGCCAGAAATCAGTGTTTCAACACAGCCCATTCGGCCACATCCACAGCGTATCAAAGGCAAATCGAATTCCTGTACCAAGTGGGCCGCCAAAGGCGAATGGCCAAACTCACCTGCAACATCTTTTGGTCCTGCCCACAGCACGCCATCAACCGTAATACCGCCGCCGATGCCAGTTCCAAAGATCAATGACAAAACTGTTCGGTGACCCTGCCCATACCCAAATACAGCTTCGGACAACGCCAAAGCACGGCAGTCATTCACAAACGTGATTTTGCGCCCTGCTGCCGCATTAATGTCTTTTGGCAAAGGCTGGCCGGTTGCTGGCAAATTGGACGACATTGCCAAACCCGTGTTGCGATCAATCAAACCTGGAAATCCTATGCCCACGGGAATTGTTTTCCCCACTAGGGAATCAATCCATGAAATTTGTTCTGCAATCCTGGCCACCAATTCGTTGTAGTCAGTTGGTGTTGAGATGCGTTTGCTATCGACGACTTGCCAGTCTTCATTAAATAACTGAGTCTCGATCTTGGTGCCGCCAGCATCGATTCCAGCCGCAATCATATCGTCACCTGATAAAGCTTAACGCCATCAACAACGCGGCTCAGCGTGCCTTGGCCCACAAACGGGTTGTCAACGTTTAGACCCAGTGCATCTGACCAAATAACACCCGTCACTTGCGACGCTGCTACACACAAGGGGGCTGCCCAAGTTGGCCCAAAAGGCATCGCAATTTGGATATCGCCGCCTGCGCCGATAGTTGTGACAACCGCACTAGGAAACTGCGTTCGCAATTCGGCGACCAAATCTGCTTCATATGCATCGGCGGGTGACTGTGGGCTTAGAAACACCGTGATGTTCGTTCCATCCGTTACAAAGGATTTTGGCCCGTGGCGAAAACCTAACACACTGTCAGATAATGCGGGAACCTGCCCTGCCGTTAATTCCAAAACCTTCAAAGCAGCCTCACGTGCAGCATGGGCCAAAGGACCAGTTCCCAAATATACACTTCGCTCCCCAAGATCATGGGTCGCTGTGTTGAACAGAGGCAGAATACGGGTCAGTTCTGTCGCCAAATCATTCATCCTTGCGGAAAAATCACATGGCACATCGAACAGCGCCAAAGCGGTTAACAACATCGTGGAAAAACTGGACGTCATGGCGAAACCAGCGTCGTGGGTTTCAGGTGGAAGTAAGATTACTTTGCAGGGTCCGTCACTTGGCCGATTTGCCAATACACCATCGCCGTTGCATGTGATGTGCAAACGCGGTGCCATTGGTGCCAGTGCATCTAATGCATCCAACGTGCCAACACTTTCTGTACTATTTCCTGATCGTCCAAAGCTGACCACCAAGGGGCGTTTACCCCGCAAAAAGGCCTGCGGACGCGCGACTAAATTTGTGCTTGGCACTGACCGCAAAATTGGACCTGAATGTCCTTCAAGACCAGCAACAATAATATCACCAATAAACGCGCTGGTGCCAGCACCGCAAAACCAAACCTCGTCAATTTGTTGCTTTGCGATCCAATCACGCAGAGGTGTCGGATCAAAATCACAACCCCATGCCGACCAAATAGCGGGCTGTGAATTTATTTCACGCCATGTGTCCCAACGATCGAGTGATGCTGAATTTCTCATGTGGTTTTTGTAACCTTTGATAGTGTTTCAGGCGCGTCTGGGTTCAAACCAAGCGCCAATGCTGTCTTTAGAATTATCGGATACATCACCGCCAGCAAAAACGCTGCAGCTGCAGCCGGCGTTAAATCATCGGCCGCCAAATCGGCGGGGTTAATGCGATGCACATCACAGCCAACGCCGCGAAAACGTGCCTCGGCCTGATCTAAACTGGCTTGGATCTTATCAGCGCCCGTATCAAGGATCAGAACCATTAAAGGATTGGTGGCCAATTGTAACGGACCGTGCAAAACCTCGGAAGCGGAATAAGCTTCGGCATGAATGGCACAGCATTCTTTAAGTTTTAAGGCAACTTCGTGGGCGGCGCCGTATCCTGTGTCACGCCCAATCACATAAACATGGCGCGCGCGCAAAAATGATGCACGCAAGTCATCAGCCAAAGGATGAACAGTGGAAGTTTGCGCCAGATTTTCTATCGCTACGTTGGCGCGTGCTCTGTAGTTTGGCACCAAGGCCGACAACAAAGCCATGCCCGCTGCGACTGACCCGATAACCGTTTTAGTGGCGGGTACCGCAAGTTCTGGCCCTGCACCAATCGAAATTGTAAGGTCTGCTGCCATTTCAACAGGCGAGTCTGGTTGATTGGTGATGGCAAGAACTTTGGCACCTTGTGCCGCCGCGCCTTTGGCGGAATGCACCAAATCATCACTCGCACCGGATTGTGAAATCACCATGACGACTGCACCTTCAACGTTCACACCGCGCCCAAGGGAAAACACGGAAGGCGGCAATGACGTCACTGGCAAGGCAAGTTCGCGCATAAATTCATAGCTTAGGATGTTGGCAGCAGCGTCAGATGATCCACGCGCAATTGTATAAATCGTGGTGGCATCGGAAATGCCCTGTTTTTGAACCTGTGCCGTTAAATCTTGGCTAACCGATTCACAAAATGCCGCCATGGCTTGTGCTGATTCTTTGGCCATCAAGTGACCATGTTCGATGTGTTCATGTATCATGCGCGTAATCCAAAGCTGTCAAATTCTGTCCAAGTTTCTGTCATATCGACGATCGTTCCACTGATGCGGGCCTCGTCTAAGGCCATTGCGGCCAATCCGGCGTCGAGGGCGTCGACAACGCCAACAGGAAGGACGCTGATTTCACCCCGTAAGAATGCCACGATATCGGCGACCATCATGTGATCGGCACCGTAATGCGCACTGCTTTTGGCAGGATCTCCTATTGTGTAATCATGGCTAGAAATTGTGCTGCCATCCCGTGCCGTGACATTCAGAAATCCACGACTAAAGTCACCTTCGGCCATACCAAGTGCGCCCATCACACAGAACCGGCGGTGTTCATCCGGTACATTCAAATTTGTATGAAACGACAGCGAAGCGCCCGATTCATAATGCAATATTGCGGTTTGATAGTCGATAATGTCGCCGTCGGACTGAAATGCATCATCGACACTTTCCCAAACGGATACTTTGCGATGCATGATCTCGTTTTCGGTGTTTGATTTCGGAGAAAATTCTGGAGTGAACGATTTACGCCCACCAAAGCTTGCGACACGTTTTGGGCGACTGCGGGTGACCATGTTATAAATATCAAGGTCATGGCAACATTTTTCCAACATAAAGCCACCGGACCACGCCACCATGCGCCGCCAATCCCGCATAAAAAATGCCCCATGATAAGGCGCGATATGTTCGCTGGCCTCAAGGGACACAATGGGCCCGAGATCATCCAGAACCGCACGCAAATCAACCATGTGTTGTGAATGACGCAGTACCAACCCGACCATCACTCGATTGGTACCATGTTCGGCCAACAAGCCCGCCAATTCCATCGTGTCAGCTTTGGTGGTGACTACAGGTTTTTCGGAAAACATCTGCACGCCCGCCGCAAGACCAAGCTTGATGTGTTCAAGGTGAAAGCTATTGGGCGAGGCGACAAAGAACAAATCTGGCTGGGTATCAGCCAACATTTGTGCGACATCGTCAAACTGTGGAATATCCTCACCGATCACATGCAGATGGGTGGGCTGTGGATCATAGAATCCCACAATCTCCATCTCTGGCATCGTTTCTTTAAATATCGACAGGACATGGGCTGCTCGCAGCCCAATCCCTGCGGTTACCACTTTCATCTAGATTGCTCCGGAACATTCAGACGTGACAACACATCACCCTTTGCATTGAAAACGTGACAGGATTCAGGTGCAATCGTCAGGGTCATATTTGTACCCTGTTCAATCGGCGCATTGCCCGCCAATGAGGCACAAAACCTTGTTTCGGCAGGCCCGATCGTGCCATATGTAATTGTCGCACCACCAAGGCGCTCTAGAACGCGAATTGAGATATCCAAGCCGGTCGACCCCAACACTAGATCTTCGGGGCGAATGCCAACCTCGACAGCATCGCCTTTTGATACCCCAGTTGTATCTACGGGCAAAACCATTTGGTGACCACCGTCCAGATCAACAGCAAGACCACCTTTGGTGCCAGTTACAGTAGCGGGCACAAAATTCATATTTGGTTGTCCGATAAAGCCGGCCACAAACTTTGTTGCAGGGTGATGGTACAATTCCATGGGAGTGCCGAATTGTTCAACACGACCATCCTTAAGAACGACGATCCGGTCCGCCATGGTCATGGCTTCGATTTGATCATGCGTGACGTAAACCATGGTCGCATCAAGCTGTTTGTGAAGCTGGCTTAGCTCAACACGCATATCACCACGCAAAGCCGCATCCAGATTGGACAATGGTTCATCAAACAAGAAAATTTTAGGGTTTCGCACAATAGAACGCCCGATTGCTACGCGTTGCCGTTGGCCGCCAGAAAGCTGACCAGGTTTAAGCTGCAATTTATCCGTTAGTTGCAATATCTCTGCCGCGTTTTGAACGGTTTCTTTCAGTTCAGGCTCAGGCATTTTCTGAACCCGCAGTGGAAACGCGATGTTTTCAAAAACAGTAAGATGCGGGTAAAGCGCATAAGATTGGAACACCATAGAGATGCCGCGGTCCACGGGGTGAGCCATGCTAACGTCTTCGCCGCCAATAATAATGTTGCCAGATGTCGCCTCTTCCAGTCCAGCAATGATCCGCAGAAGGGTTGATTTACCACATCCCGATGGCCCTACGAATACGACAAATTCTTTGTCCTCAATGGCCAAATTGATGTCATGTAGCACTTTGGCCGAGCCAAAAGATTTGCTGACTTGGATTAAGTCGAGAGTCGCCATAGCACTAGGTTCCTGCGTCTAAAAAGGGATGGGTGGTATCGCGGGTGGCGGACACAATGCCGCCACCCACAAAGGGAGGAAAACGCTTACAGTGCGTCAGCCAATTCTTCGCCAGCGATCGTCACCAAGTTGTCCACTGTGTCATCCTTAAGAATGATACCTTGGATCATGTTGGTAAATACAGATTGCAACGATTTGAAATCTTCAACCAATGGCTCTGGGCCACCAGTAGAAATCGTTTGCGTGAAGTTTGGCCAAATACCGTCTGCGTAATAAACGTCAGATTTGCCCATCGCTTCGTAATCCAAAATCGGTGTTAGACCCCAGCTGCTGTCCAGGCCATATTGGCTGTCACCAGAGGTGATCAATTGTGCCAATTCTTGCGCCAATTCTTCGTGACCAGAACCTTTGAAAACAACAATGCTGTCGGTGATCAAGATTGATCCGCTGACACCTGATGGGCCTGATGGAACTGGTGCAACCAATTGTGAGATATTGGCGTTGTGTTGACCGTATCCCCAAGGACCGGAAACATACATGCCGATGCCGCCATCGTTAAACAAGTCTTTCAACTGATCACGTTCCCAAGCTGTTGGGCCTTCTTGGGCAACATCCGCAAGCTTGCCATAAAACGCGAGTGTTTCCCGCGTCTCAGCGCTGTCCAAGCCAGACTCGCCTGTGGCCGGATCGATCACAACACCACCGTTTGAATATAGATAGTTCAAAAACTGATGCATCGTGTTGTCAAAGTCTTTGCCCGCAAGACCGATACCAGCAGCATCTGTGTTATCGTTGATTGCCTTAGCCATGTTGTAAAGACCGGTCCACGAACGTGGTGCAACACATTGCATGCCAGCTTCTTCTACCAAGTCACAGTTCATGTACAATGCTTTGGTTGAAAACGCGTGCGGGTATCCCCACTGTGTACCTTCAATCGTCACGGTGTTTAAAACACCTGGCTGATACATCGTTTCTGGGTTGATATCTGCCGCAACGATTAGATCGTTGTTGGCCAACTGACGCAAAGTACGCGATCCCATGTAAGCAATAGACGGTGGATCACCAGCCGCTGCCAAAGTCAGAGACTTGTCTTGGCAAGTGCCCCAAGGAACAGCTTCTAGATTTACCGTAACGCCTTCATTGTCAGCGACAAACTGATCAACAACCGCTTGGTCAGCTGCGCGAACTTCGCCGCCGCACATAATGAAATGCAGTTCTTGCGCATGGCTCTCTGCATGTGCAGCAATTGCCGTACCCGACAACAAAACCGCACCAAGTGTAATTTTCATAAGACTCATATTTTTCTCCCTAGGGTTGATTATTCTTTGACTGCCCCTGCCGTAAGACCGGCAACGAGGTATTTTTGAAGGAACAAGAAGATGATCATGACTGGTAGAACACCTACCAAAGCCGCAGCCATCATTTCATTCCAAGTCACCGACTGGTAGCCGATGAATTCGTACAAACCAGCGGGCAACGGTTGCAGCTCGCGGGTTTGGTTGAATGTAATTGCGAAAATAAATTGTTGTGAATATGCGCTGATAAACACGGTCACGCCAACGACGATCAACCCCGGTGTTGCCAACGGCAAAACCACACGTCGCAAAGTGTACATACGGCTTGCGCCATCGACAAATGCGGCCTCTTCCAATTCACGTGGGATTTTTTCAAGGTAAGAACGTAGCAACCAGATGCCGGTTGGAATTAGGAATGCAACACCCGGCACAATCATGGCCCAGTATGTGTTTAACAATCCCATTGATCGCAAAACTCGATAAAGAGGGATCAACAGCACAGCGCCTGCAAACATGTTTACAGCCAAAAACCCAGCAAGAGATGCGCTTTTGAATGGAAAGTCCAGCCGCGCATATGCGTAGGATGCGGGAACCACAAAGACCATCGTCAGAAATGTCACCGCGGTTGCAATGAAGATAGAGTTGAATATGTAGCGACCCAACAAAGGAACCGTTTCCCACATCTTTGAATAGGCATCAAAACTGAAATCTTCGGACCAAAATTGATAGGGACTGCGAAACAAGTGCTCTAGCGGCCGCAACGATGCCAAAAACATTTCAACAAACGGCAGCAACATGAACAACATAAATACAGCGATTGCGGCATAAAGCCCGACAACTTGCAGTTTGGAATAGCGATCCATCATCTTATTTGCTCCCGAAACGGCGAAGAAGTTTGTTGAGAAGGAACATGTAAATTGCCGCAAAGGTTCCAAGCAGGATCACAATCACCACGACCCGTGCTGCGCCTTCTCCGAATTTGTAGTTTCCGATGGCAACTTTATAAGTATCGATAATCAGCGTTGTAGATGCACCACGTGGGCCGCCTTGGGTCAAAATCCAAATGATGTCGAAGCTATTAAAGGTGAAGATCGCGGAATACAGCGCCATGGTGACAAGCACAGGCATGATTTGCGGGATAGTGATCCGGCGGAACCGATACCAACGCCCTGCCCCGTCAACCCAAGCAGCCTCGTATAAATCACGACTGACGCCCTGCATGGCAGCCAACAAAAATAACGTCACCATTGGTGTGCCAACCCAAACATCGGTAACGACAGCGGAATAAAACGCGCTTTTCTTATAGGCTAGAAATTCGTGTGGCCCATCAATGATGCCAAGGTATTGGCCCGCGCCAGAAAGAGCACCAAATTGACCGTTATAAAGCCACAACCAACCCACACAGCCAACAGCGATTGGGATCACCCATGGCGGCATGATTAATACGCGAAACAATGCGCGCCCTGGAATTGCGGCATTTAACAACATCGCGCCGATCAATCCCAATACTAGCTTCATTCCGACCGACAAGAACATCCAATAAAACGTGCGGATTACTGTCCTATGAAACTTCTTACTTTCGATCAAATCTTCGTAGTTATCAAAGCCAACAAACTTTTCGCCGCCAAGACCGGCCTGCATAAACGACAAGCGAACAGTTTCAATCAACGGCCACGCAACGATTACGAGAATGAAAAGAAGAGCCGGCCCAATCAACATCGCCGCAAACCACTTTTCCGGAAGAACGGTCCGCTTGGAACGAACAGACCTAGTGAAAGCCGGTTGAGTTTCAGAAAGTTCGTTCAAGACATCCCCCGATGCATAAATGGTCGCGAATCAGTGTCGCTGGATAAATGATACCAAAGAGAAATATTTATACTACCAAAATAATACCAAATCACTTTTTGCAATTTACTTGTTTAATATTAATGATTTAAGCTAATTGCAAAAAATGCACCTTGCGCAAATTCTTGAATTGGTATTACTTATATGTACCAAAAGAAAGCGATAGATTCGTGTCTTACACCTCAGTCTTCCACCCAGATGCTTGGTTTCGTTCTGGCCGTGGGTCACGCTACAAGCAGCTGCACCGCCATATCAGTGCGGCGATATTGTCTGGCGATCTGGCGCCTGACGATCAACTGCCACCCGAACGCGATCTTGCTGAAATCGCGCAAATCAGTCGCGTTACTGTTCGCAAAGCGGTCAGTCTATTGGTTGCTGACGGCTTAATCGAGCAACGCCAAGGTGCTGGATCGTTCGTGCGCAGTGCCGCGCCAAAACTGAAACAATCGCTGTCCTCTTTGGTGTCGTTCACTGAAAACATGCTGGTCCGCGGTATGACATCAAACAGCACAGTTTTATCCCGTGGAATATTTGCACCGAATCCACAGGAAATTCTGGCGCTTGGACTTTCCAGTCAAGATCGCGTCACGCGGATCAATCGCTTGCGACTGGCCGATGACGCTCCAATGGCACTAGAACATTCATCCTTACCTCAAGATATTTTGCCAGATCCTGGTAAAGTAGAAACATCCCTTTATGCAATATTGCGTGGGAATGGTTGCGCACCAACCAGAGCAATTCAGCGGGTAACGGCGATAAATCTGGAACGTCGAGAAGCCGAATTATTAAAACTACCAGAAGGCTCGGCTGTGCTTAAGATTGAACGCACGGGTTATCTTGCCACGGGCCGTCCAATTGAATTTTCCAGCGGACTTTATCGGTCCGACATTTATGACTTTGTTTCGGAATTGCGGTAGGGCTGACATGAAATTTGAATGTACGATTAGCGGCGCGCGGCTTGACTGCATTGTGACGTCCGACCGCGACATTGCACGCCCCATGTTTTGCACGTCAGGCATGGCGCGAATGACACCGACCCAAGGCGGCAAACTGGTAACACAAACCGGCAGTTATATAGAGGTTCAGTTGCCAGATTTGATAAAAAACGTGCCTCATGCATTTTCGTTGGGTTACGATGGATTTGCCCCGGCAAATCGCGCGTGGATGCCACTTGGGCCGTACCTTCGGACTGATGATGGCTGCATCATTCAACTTCCACCTGTACCATCCGGATTTAAACCAGTTTGTGAAGCGCCAAACACACCATATTCTGGGCTAAAGCTAATCCCACAACCCACACATTGGTCACCAAGTGGCCAAACAGTTTTGGCCAGTGGCTTCACGTGCGAAAACGATGCCATGCGATCTGTTGCGGCGCTTGCTGAGCGGCAAAACCTTGGGTCATTTCTTCGTTCTGACGGGCATCCTGTCATCATTGAAGCAGCAAATTTACCCGATGATGCCTATACGTTGGTGATCACCTCGGAAAACATAACACTGAGGGCCAGCGACATGGGGGGGCAGCTATACGGTGCAATCACCTTGTTGATGCTGTTGCGGACACATGAAGGCGAAATCCCTTGCGGAACGATAACCGACACGCCGTGTTTTGCATGGCGAGGCCAACATTTGGATTGCGCGCGCCATTTCTATCAACCGAGCACCATCTTGGATTTGTTGGATTTGATGGCCGTGCTGAAGCTTAACCGTTTTCACTGGCATTTTGCCGATGATGAGGCATTTCGGTTACAAATCGATTGCTATCCGGAACTATGGCAGCAAACTGAAATGCGCGGTGAGGGACACTTGATACCTGCTATTTTTTCTGGGTCAGCGCATGCAGGTGGTAGCTATTCCAAAGATGTCGCATCCGCCATGATCGCCCACGCCAAAACGCTCAATATCGAAGTGATGCCTGAAATCGAAGTGCCAGCACATGCTTTGGCATTGGCCAAAGTTTTTCCAGAAACACGCGACCCTGAAGACACAGGAACAGAACGAAGCGTGCAAGGCTATACCGACAATGTCGTGAACCCTGCTATGGCAAAAACTTGGGAAATTTTGAACGCACTGGCAAAAGAAGTCGGCGCGCTATTTCCCTTTGGCGTGTTACACTTGGGGTGCGATGAATTGCCCAAAGAAACCTGGATGGGTTCGCCGGCAGCCAAAGCGTTGATGGCCAAAGAAGGGCTGGATACCACACAAGATTTGCAAGGTTGGACAATGTCCCGTCTCGCCCAAACTGTTGTGAAAAATGGTCAACGCCCTGCAGCATGGGAGGAAGCGGCCCAAGGCAAAAATGGCGGCATTGGGCACAATTCGATCCTGTTCAGCTGGACTGGCGCCGAGCCTGGGATTGCCGCCGCACGCGCAGGATACGACGTGGTGATGACCCCTGCCCAACATGTGTACATGGATATGGCTCACACAGATGCCATCGATGATTGGGGCGGCAATTGGGCTGCCAATATATCATTGGCTGATACGATTTCTTGGGATGTCATTCCAATAGATGAACCCGAACTGGCAAAGCATATTATCGGCGTTCAAGGGGCATTTTGGTCTGAATTTACCACGCAAGATGCCCAGCTTTGGCCTATGCTTGTTCCGCGTATTTTGGGCGTTGCCGCCAAGGGTTGGCAAAGCCACGATACTTCACCAGCCGATCTACAAAGTCTCGCTGTAGATTTTGCGCGGGTCTGGCCCGGATAAACATATGGAAAACCCCAAGTTATGACCCAGAATGTTGCCAGATATGCCGTCTTAATATGTATGATCATTTTCTTTGTGCAACCGCTTCATTTGGGCTTGTGGTTGTCGCGGGTCGCGGAAATTCAATCCACATTGGCGTTGTCTAAGGCGCAATTGTCCATCGCATTACTTGGGATGCCCTTCGGGTTGCTTCCCGCACTTTACTTTGCGGGTCGCACCGTTGAAAAATTCGGCACGAGGTCTGTGCTATTAGTCGTTTTCGTCCCCATGTTGCTTGGCGGCATATTGCCCAGTTTGGCTTGGGGAACGCCGACCTTATTTGTGGCCCTTTTCACTTTTGGGCTGATATTGCCCTTTGCCCAAGTGTCGTTAAACGTGTTTGCAGCGCAGGTTGAAAAAAAGTTCGATGTCAAAATCATGAATCGTGCACATGGTTTCTGGAGCATGGGCATCATGGCAGGAAGCCTAATCGGCGTGCAATTAGCATCATTTGGTTTGGCCGCAACCCCAAGCCTTATTGGCGTAGCTTTCGTTTTAACGCCAGTATTGATCATAATTGCTTACGCTTTACCCGACCTTAAAAAATCGCAAGCCAAAAGCGTTACAAACAATTCCTTACCAGCAATACCAAATGCAGTATGGCTGATCGCTGCTGTGATTTTTGGCGCCACGATCGTTGAGGGCGCAATGATTGATTGGGCCACTGTTTATATGGGCGAAGTCGCAGGCACCCTTTCAGGATCTGAAGGATTGGCTGTCGCTGTTTTTTCCGGCTTTGTTACGCTTGGCCGGTTTATGGGCGACGCGTTAAATAATCGCTTTGGAACCGTATATTTGGTTCGGCTTTGTCTGGGTTCAGCAATTTTAGGACTTTTGCTTTTAGGTACGGGCCATGGTGTCAAAACTGCTTACTTTGGCTTTGCACTGGTCGGTTTCGGTGTTTCTACCATCTTCCCTTTGGGCGTCAGTGCAACCGCAGCCCTAAGTAATAACGGCGAAGCGCGCAATGTTTCCGTAATGACGTTTGGCGCCTTGTCCGGTTTTCTAATTGGCCCCCCAATGATTGGTTTTTTCGCGGAATCCTTCTCGCTTGAAACAGCGTTTTTGCTATTACTCCCAGGATTGGTTTTTAGTTTTAAATTTGCCAGACGGTTATCAAACAAAAATGGATAATTTCGCTATGCGTGGCGGCAATGACCCCGGTGCAATTTGATTTTGGCCAAAGACAGCGATGGGTTGAAGGCACATGGAACAAATCTTGTGAGAACATATATTTAGATTGGGCTGACGCCCCATTTCCCCCTTCGGATGGGAGGGCATTTTGAAAACTCAAATGAACCGAAACACGCTGCATGTGGCAAGCGAGTTGGGCGAAAAGCGTGCAGAAGAATATCTCTTAGATTTAAGAGATTTGAACGGCAAACTCTTTTGTGCTAATTGCAGGGTAGTGACAGCCCTGGACCTGTCACGGTTTGATGCCGCTCCTTTGATAGCATTTACTGCAACAAAGGA
>ERZ1048872.1722-NODE-1722-length-17485-cov-6.084223_pt1 | contig 17485 bp, 11 predicted proteins | sample MGYA00383100_ERZ1048872 | MGnify/ENA primary metagenome ERZ1048872 (study PRJEB29581, sample SAMEA5548370) | metagenome | biome: marine; feature: coastal; material: water | depth 50 m | study: Short-term variability in the microbial, nano- and picoplankton... | reverse complement strand
CCAATAATAATTCCCTTTTGAGTATCTCGCTCAACCATAATTACTGAACGGATTTTAATGATTTTATCAGTTTCATTAAATTCTTCGGTTTCAATTTCTACAGCGTATGGTATTTCTTTTTTGTAGTGAAGTAGTATTTTTTCTCTAATAGCCTCGTTGATAAAAAAACGTTCTGGTTTATCGGTTAACTGGTCTTTTGGATAAAAAGCAGGTGATTCAGGAAGCAGTTCAATAATTCTGTCAAAAACACCTTTTACATTGAAGTTTTCTAAAGCTGAAATCACATGAATTTCAGCATTTGGAACTTTTTCTTTCCAAAATTGTAATTTTTCTTCAACTTGTTCTTGTGTTGATTTATCAATTTTATTCAGTAATAATAAAACTGGGATTTTAGCATTGGTTATTTTGTTAAAAAATTTTTCATCTTTTAATTCCTTTTCACCAATTTCAACTAAATAAATAAGCACATCAGCATCTTCAAAAGCTGATTTCACAAAATCCATCATTGATGTTTGCAGCTCGTAAGCGGGTTTTATAATTCCTGGAGTATCGGAAAAAATAACCTGAAAATCTTCACCGTTTACAATACCTAAAATTCTATGTCGGGTAGTTTGTGCTTTTGATGTAATAATTGATAAACGCTCACCAACAAATGCATTCATTAAGGTTGATTTACCAACATTAGGATTTCCTATAATATTTACAAAACCTGCTTTGTGTGTCATAAAATTTATTTAAAGCAACAAAGTTATGGTAAATAGGTGTGTTGTCAAGGGTTTTTATAAAAAAGTTAATGGGTTAAAGGATTGATTTAATATGATTTTATCATCTACTTGCATCCATTTTTTTAGAATAGTGGCATAAATTCTTCTAAAATCTATACTATATTTTAAATCTCCATTGCTGTCTAAATCAGCTAAATCTGGAGCCTCGTTGTATAGTCCTTTTTTCTTCAGATTCTTTCCAATTATAAAAACATTATTGGCAGTACCATGGTCTGTTCCTTCTGCAGCATTTTGTTTTACCCTTCTTCCAAATTCAGAAAATGTTAAAACCAAAGTGTCTTTAAACGTGTTGTTAGTTTGTAAATCTTTTACAAAAGCATCTATTGATTGAGCATACACTTTAAGTAATTTGTCTTGTCTAAGTTTTTGGTTAAAGTGGGTGTCAAAACCTCCAAGAGATGTGTAAATTACCTTACAATCTACTCCTGAATTGATAAATTCAGCGGCAGTTTTTAATTGTTTGGCTAATGGATTGTTAGGGTATTCTTGTTTAGAATTATAAGTTTTAGTGGTTGAATAAATATACTTTGCTGAATTTTTTGCCGCAATCATTGTTTTGTATAAATAACCAAGATTGTGTTCGCTTAAATGGGGGTTAGCAGGGTAATTGAGTACTTTTTTAAAATAAGGATCTTGTGAATTTCTAAATAATTGGGTTGCATTTTGAACTGCCATTCCGTTAAATTTATTTCCTTTTAACACCAACGACAAGCTTTCATCAACCTCAATACCATTATATGGATTTTGCCCATAATTATCCAAATAACGACCTAACCAGCCCTCAGTTAAATATTTATTTGAGTCACTGGCCGTATGCCAAATATCCGTTGATCTAAAATGTGATCGGTTTGGATTTGGGTATCCTACATTGTTAATAATAGATAAAAACCCTTGATCATATAAGTGCTTTAGAGGTTTTAAGTTTTTATGAAAACCAAGCTCATCGTTCAGCTTTAGCAATTCTTGCGGGTTATTACTAATTCCTGGTCTGTTTTTGAAGTATAAATCGTTTTTAAAGGGCGTTATTGTGTTTAAGCCGTCATTTCCTCCTGAAAGTTGTACAATTACCAATCTTTTATATCCTTCTGTCTCTAAGTTAAAATTATTAAAGGCATTTACAAAACTTGGAACGTACAATAAGCTACTTGCAAGTGCACTATTTTTTATAAAATCTCTTCTTTTCATCTGTTTTTTATTTACAAATTAACAAAGTTGGTATTCAGGTAAAGACATAAGTTGAATGCAATAATCTTTTGCATTTGAGAAAGCTATATCCTTTAATAAATCTTGGGCATTTTCGCTTAAAATTCCTGATAAAAGTATAGATTGTAACTGAACAGGTGTTAAAGGCGAATATTGGGATTGAAATATATCCCAGTCTTGTGTTATTTTTAAATATCCTTTTTTACCTTTTCTTTTTTCTGCATACATTTTGTAAGTATCCTCAAATTCCGAAATTCCCTTTAATGAAATAACTGCATTGTTTAATAAAATTGAAGGAAGCTTTAAGCGAAACATCAAAGAGTTGGTATCTATCCAATGCCTACCCATTTTCCATCCGGCTACGTTTACGGGGTTTAATAATTGTTGACCCAATAGTTTTTGGAGATAAATAAGTTGTTTTGTTGTTTTGAATTCAATAGGAACAACTTTGTGAATACCTACTAATAAATCTATTGGAGACTTTATTTTAGTACCTCTGTTTTCTTGGTTGTAAAACCATTTTGACAAAAATACGTGGTTCATTAATTTAGCAATGTCATACGTTGGATAAAATACTTTTACCATCTCATCTATATGGCTTGGGTGTATTTTTGTGTTTACAAAATACTTGTAAATTTTTTCACAAATAAAAAAAGCGCATTGTTTTTGATCTAGAATTTTGTCTATGATATCTTCTCCAGTGAAATTTCCGGTAGTTCCTAAAAAAGTTTTTTCATTGTAGTCATGCAATCTTTTTCTTAGAATAAATGCTCCGTTGTGTTTATGATTCCAACCAGTAAATGCTTTAGCCGATTCTTTGATGTCATTTTCAGAATAATGTCCAATTCCCAGTGTGAATAATTCCATTAATTCTCTTGCAAAGTTTTCATTAGGACTTTGTTTTTTGTTTTGTTTTGCATTCAAATATTTTAACATGGAAGCTGATTTTGATACTGCTTTAACAAAATCTCTAAAATTACCTAAAGCATATGTTCTCAGCAGGTTATTAAATTGCTGAAAATGAAGAATATTGTTGTCTTTACATACAAAATGATTTGCCCAAAACAGCGTCATACGTTCCCGTAGAAGTTGGTGAGGATTGCACAACCTTTGAATCCAGGCAACATTCAAATCCCTTATTTTTTTTTGGTTCATTTTTTGAAGCTTCTTTCGCTGTTCTTTTTTAAGAGATTTAAAATTTTTATACAAATCAATATAATCGGAAGCGTTAATAACAGAAATAGGCTCAATTTTTTTAGAGTTCCTAAAGAGAGTTGTCACAATTTCTTTTTTGGATTTCTTTTTGAAAAGGGAAAGTTCATTAGGATTTATTCCAAATCCTGCTCTCCAGTATAAATGTTGTATGTATTTGGTGTCCATTAGGTTACTTTAAATCTTAAAATAGTTAGACTATAAATTTATATCAAAGTTTAATTATAATAAGATTATTTGTTGGTTTTTTAGGATTTAGTTGTATCTTTGCAGTCCAAATCGCGGGATAGAGCAGTAGGTAGCTCGTCGGGCTCATAACCCGAAGGTCGCTGGTTCGAGTCCAGTCCCCGCTACTAAAACAATAAAACGGTTATACTTTTATAAAGTGTAACCGTTTTTTTTTATTTACATCTAATTTTTCATTAAATGATTTATTATTCGAAAGTCTCATATACATTATTGATTATTGTATTTATTGTTTTTTTTGGACCATTAATTCCTAACTATATAAACGATGGTTTTAGCAGTAATATAGTTTTAATTACTTCAGTTCTGTTCATTTTATATGGATTTATTTTACATATGTTTTTCAATACAATTTATACAATTGATGATGAGAGGTTACACATTAAATGTGGTTTTTTTCGCTACAATTCAATAAATATTATGGAAATGAAAAAAATTTCAAAATCTAGTAATATCATTTCGTCTCCTGCAGCTTCGTTTGATAGAATCGAAATCACGTATGGTAAGTATGATGAACTATTAATCTCTCCAAAACACAAAACTAAATTTGTTGAAGATTTACAAAATATAAATCCTGAGATTATAAATAATATTTAGAGACAAGTTTCTTGATCAAATAGTTTGTTAACTCAAAATCTCTTTGGCGTAAACACTAAGTTCGATATTTCGAATGAGTTATCTACTAAAACAATAAAACGGTTTTACTATTATAGTGTAGCCGTTTTTTAGGACGTCACAAGACTTTGTTCAAACTCTTTACAAGATTAAGAGTAAATAAATGTCAAATAATTAATTTCATCCCAATGCGTGAATGGCATTAAATAAAATTGTTCATATTTGTATCAAAATAATTCAATCATGAAAAAAATATTTTTACTCTCAACTTTACTAATCTTTGCTTTCAGCTGTGAAAAAGAAGATACAAATAGTTTAATATCTCCTCAAGCAAAAGTTCTTGGTGAATGGGAAGTTTATAAGTTTGAAAAACAAGATTTGGTTCAGGAATTTGTAAATGGTGAAATGGTGCAATCTATGGAATGGCATGATCTAACTCCATCGGCAGAACCTGAGCCTTCATTAACATTTGAAAGCGATAATACATTTGAGACCAATTATGAAGGTGTCATTACGGGTGATGGTGTTTGGAGTGAAATAGATGAGAATTCATTCAGTTTCACATTTAATCAGAACCCATGGTCTAGTTTAGAGAGCAATTATATTGTGCAGTTTCATTGTGATAGTACAATATCAATAAAGCATTTGGTGGAGCCACCTGCTGGTAATCACGATTTTCAAGATTCGGATTGGTACGTAGTCCGATACTTCAGGACGCCAGGGGTTGTTGAATGTTATGATTTAGTTAATTACTATGTTACTGAATAAATTATCGAATGAATAGTTTATAGAAAAAAGTTTCTTGATCAAATAGATTGTTAACTCAAAATCTCTTTGGTGTAAAACTAATGTTCGATATTTTGATAGAGAACTCTACTAAGACAATAAAACGGTTATATTATTATTGTGCCACCGTTTTGTTATTCTTTTACATTCCCTTTTTCGTCAAGTTTTAGATATGGGTTAAACGCAATTTCCCACAAATTTCCATCCAAGTCAGAAATATAACTGTTATATCCTCCCCAATTTACTTTTTGCGGTTCTTTTATTATTTCAACTCCTTTTTCTTTCAATTCATTGATAGTATGTTCGACTTCTTTTTCAGATTTAACATTATAAGCTAATGTGAATCCTTTGAACCCATTCCCGTAAGAATTCACAGCTGCATCAGCAGCCAATTCATCTTTGGTATATAAGGCAAGTTGTATTCCATTTAGATTAAAAAACGAAATATATTCATTACTTGCGTTCGATTTTTTCCAACCAAATTTTGATATATAAAATTCAGTTGATTTTTTCAAATTCAAAACTCCTAAAGTTATTATCGTTAATCGTTGTTCCATTTTTTTTTTAACTTTCTTGTCTTTGCAATATACGTATTACATTTATTCCTTATGTTTTATAGATAATAGTTCTATTAATAAATTTGTTTCCATAAATTTTCTTCGGGAGAATGTGCGGTTCGATATTTCTATTGAGTTAGTTACGAATTGAGACTCTTGAAAAATTTAGGGGGTTTGTATTATCAATAATATTAAGGTTGCCGTTTACAATAATCAGGTATTTTTAATACTCCTACTGTTTGAACATAGGTAGATTGTAAAATAAGTAATAAGATTACCTTAAAGTCAACATCTCTTTCAAGAAGTGAAAACATTTTGAGCAAGAAACAAAACAATCAAATAGCTTAAATACAACTATTTTTGCATTGTTATTATCTCAATAACCCCGTTTGAACCTTGTGAGCCGTAGATTGAGGCATCTACCCCTTTTAGAACATTTATTTTATCCACATCCATTGGCGAGATATGGTCAATACTATTTACAATAATACCATCAACTACAAAAAGTGGGTCATTAGACAATTCCCATGAGCTCCCACCTCTAATAATAATTTCATTAGAACTTGAGACCGTAACACCAGCAACTTTGCCATCTATGTATTCATAAATATTGCGGTAAGTTGAAACATTATCATCTTTTCTAACATTTAATGAGTTATTAAAAGTTTCAGCTAAATTCTTACTCTCCTTCTCTTTGGGCTCAATAAATACAAAGCTTAATCTTTTTTCGTTATTATATTCAGTAGTCAAATAACCATGTTTAGGAGAGTATAAGGTTATTTTTTTAGTGCCTTTCGGAATATTAACTTCAAAAAAACCAATTACATTACTTGTTCCTTTTGACTTAATAGTGTCTAAGTAAATCAAAGCATTAACAACAGGTTCACCTTTGTCGTTTGTTATTTTTCCAATTAACGATGTCTGACCAAAATTTGAAATGGAAAATAGCAAAAAAATAGCTTTTATTAAAAGCTTTATATGTCTCATAACGCGAACTATTTAAATATAAATTGATTTCACTATCTAAATCATAAATTTACAAAATAATAATTATTTGTTATATTTATATGGTTGATACTTAATAGATAAATGAGGCTTTATATAGTTGCTGATATTTGGATATTTTTTCTTTCCTGACGTATGTTTCTTAGCCTTCGGTATTGGCTGTTTTTATTTACCAAAATAATGGATTACCATTTGAGTAAAAGGAAATAAGTATAATTACTTTTTGAAATTACAAAAAGTTTAACATTTATTATTGACAAATTTATAATATAAGCATTATTTTTGTTACATGCTCAAAGATGTTAATTTTAGATCAAATTGCCCGTTAACGAGTCTTATTGATATGATTGGAGATAAATGGTCTCTCATTATTATCAGAGATTTATTTCTTGATCGAAACACATATACGGAGTTTTTAAAGTCTCCTGAGGGAATCGCAACTAACATTTTGGTAGATCGTTTAAAAAAATTACAGTCATTTGAGCTAATTTCCTATTTCAAAAAAGTTGGAGATAATAAGATGAAATATTATTATCTGACAGATAAAGGAATTGATTTGTACTCTATGATTTGTGAAATGAGTTTGTGGTCAAAGAAACACTTAAAATTTCGTGAAATGCATCCACTTGGAGTTGACCTATTCAATAGGATTGAGAAAAAAGGATTAAGCTGTGAAATTTCTGATACTATTGAGGCTTATGAAAATAAAAGAGAAAATTTACTTAGCGAAGCAAATTAATAATTCATCTCCAACATTCTTTCATTTTTTTCTATGTGTAATAGTATATCTGCACTATTACAATTATTATTTAGTTTAACAGTACTCACATTGTTAGCCTTGAATATTCAGGCTCAAATGAAAAATGTAAATGGGAAGATATATGATAAGTACCCAACTATTACCATTGTTGATGAATTTATCGACGCTATTGTTGCTATAGATGAAGAAAAAATGAAAAGTATGGTGATTGATGATTTTGGTTGGTGGGTAAAAAATGAATTAAATCCCAGAAAAAGTTTAGAAAGCCTTCTTAGGAGGTCAAAATATTTGAGCAAAAATGTGATTGGTTTTGAAATTAAAAATAATGGTTGCGCCTATATTGATGCTTTAGAATTAGACAAAAACAAATCTGTTAATGTTTATACCTATGAATTAATGAAAGGGTGTGACAAAAATACCGGCACGGACCTTGAAATGCCAAAAAATTAACTTTTTCTTATGATTAGAAACTAGTGTAGGTAGTTTTCATAAAGGTAAAAATATAGTCTTATTAAATCAATCTTTTAATTTTAATGGAGTTTATACCGGTAAAGGGAACTTGAACCTTTGCTATAAGGAATTTTTGCTGCAGTCCAATAAATATATTCTTCAGTATTATCTATTGTACAATTAGAAGTGAAATTTGGAGTTTGAATATGACCTAATAGAATTCCATTTGGAGAAATAAACCAAAGACCACCATATCCGGCCGCAATTATTACGCCTTCCTTTGAAACGGTCATACCATCAAAAGCTGGTATTGTTGATGAAGCTAATTGACTCTTCAATTTAGTTATATCAAAGAAATTTACTGAGTCAATAATATCACCTTCCTCATTTAATTTATAGCACAAAAAACTTCCTGTTTCTGAATCTAAAACATATAGAAATTTTGCATCAGGAGATAATCCTATTCCGTTAGGACTTTCAAGAGAGTCAATCAATAATTCTACTTTATTATTTTTAAATTTATAAACACCATTAAAACTCAATTCTTTTTCTTTATCAGAATTACCATTTTTTAATCCATATAACGGATCTGTGAAGTAGAGAATTCCATTTGGACCTATAGCAATATCATTTGGACTATTGAATTTTTTTCCTTCAAAGTTTGTTACGAAATCGGTAATTATTTTATTAGATTCAGGGTTTATAATTTTACCAATTTGCCTTTTTGTTTCGCTGTTTACATTGTAATTTCCTTGCATTAAAAGTAAATCTCCATTGGCATCAAGCATCAATCCATTTGAAAATCCGGAAGGTTGCAGCCAAAGGGAAACCCCGTTTTCTTTGTTCCAGAAATAAATCTTGTTTTCCGGAATATCAGAAAATAAAAGACCATTTAAATCTTCTACCCAAACAGGTCCTTCTAGGAAATGTTTATCAGAAACTATTTTTTCAATCTTGTTTTTACTGGAGAAAAAATGATTGAACTCTTTACTAAAAATAGAAAGTTCAGGGAATGTTAGGTTTTCTTTTTGTTTTGTGCTAATATCATTTTGAGCTGAAACAATTAAACTCATTGTAAATAATAAAAAACACATAAATAGATTTTTCATGTTCGTTTTAGTTTAAAAAGCGCTTACTTTTCTTGTTACAGTTTTTCAGCTTACTTGTTTTAATTAATGTTATTTCAAAGGTATACTTTTTATTAATATATGTTATTTAGAAGATAGGTTTTGTTTTAGCACTTGATTTAAATAATAAAAATTAATGGATATTTTTGGGCATTTTCGCAAGTAGAGTTCCAAATAGTTTAAATTTGGTTGGTATTGTAAAATGTAGGTTTATCACTTTAATAAATATTTACGGAGTTTTTTTATTAGTGATTTTTCGTTTATTGGTTTTGTAATTACATCATTACAGCCGGCCTCCATTGCTTTTTTTAAATTTCCAGATAGTGAGTTAGCTGTAAACGCGATAATTGGAATATCTTTATTAGTTTTTCTAATTTCTTGTGTTGCCAAGAGGCCGTCCATGACTGGCATTTTTAGGTCCATCAGAATAAGATTTATGTTTGGATTTTTATTAATCTGCTCTAAAGATTCTGCTCCGTTATAGGCTAGCAGTGTTTCGCAGTTTGTCGATGATAACATATTGTATGTCATTTTTGAACTTATTTTATCATCTTCAACAAGTAATATTTTTTTACCACTTAAATCCAGTGATTTTTTTTTAGAATTTTCAAGAATAGTGTCCAAAAAAATGGTCTCCTCTATGTCTAGGCGTTTTATCGGTAGCTTGAATGTAAATGTAGAGCCTTTTCCTAGTTCAGAGTTAAGTATGATTTCACCGTTCATGGCATTTGCTATTTTTTGCGAGATTGCTAGTCCAATGCCAACACCTCCATACTCTCTCGTGTGAGAATCATCTCCCTGTCTGAAGAATTCGAAAATAAGGTGCTGTTTATCCTTTGGAATGCCTATACCAGTATCTTTAACTGATATTAGTAGAAAGTTTTCTTCATTTAAACTAAGTTCAATGCCAATAGTACCTTTATGGGTATATTTTACGGCATTTTTTATGAAGTTTAACATTACCTGCATAACTTTGGGTTTATCAGTAAAAATTCTAAGAGAAGCAGTCCGACTTTCAATTTTATGAGTTAGTCTTATGGTATCGCTTTTTTTCGATGCATTTAAAACTTCCTGTAATTCTTTCTTTAATTCTATGTAAATATCTCGAATATATACTATGTTGTTTCTGATATTGATTTCAGATTGTTCGACCATGGCAAGGTCAAATATATCTTCAATAATAGATAGCAGATTTGAACCGCTTGAGTGAATAAGTTTTGCAAATTCCTTTATACCTTCATCATCTGTCATGTCTGGAATTAAACTGCTGAATCCAAGTATGTGGTTTAAAGGTGTTCTTAGTTCATGATTCATGGTGGCTAAAAATGCAGATTTAAGATGGTCACTCTCTTCAGCCTTTTCTTTGGCAGTTATCAATTCCTTCCAAATTTTTTTACGTTCAGTAATATCACGAATACTTGTGCGTAAACCTGTGTATTCATTATCGTTGTTATATATAGGTAGCCAGGAAATTGACATCCAGCGAATGAGACCGTTTTTATGAATAATACGGAAATCATAGTCATTAACTGAAGTTTGTTCTTTTAGAGCCTGTTGAAAGTATTTGTTAAATGTTTTACGGTCTTCATTTTTGAGAATATCAATAGGATAGTTAGGCATTTTAAAACACTCTTCTGCGCTGAATCCTGTTAGTGTGGTTACAGCCGGATTTACCCATAAGAGTTTTCCGTTTGGTGCAAACCAACTCTCCCAATCATAGGTGTAGTTTGCTATGGCTAAAATTTCTTCCTCTTTATTTTTTAACTCAGTAATATCTTGACTCACGCCTAGAACACCTATTATATTACCGTTAATATTTTTTCGAGGACTAGCGTTTAGCAAAAGTATTATACTTTTTTTGTTTTTAGAATAAATAGGAAACTCGAAATTAGATATTTCATCACCATTTAATACATTTTTTAATACCTGATTAATCCTCTCTTTAAAATCATTGGAGATATATTTTTTTACAAAATTAGTGCCCAATGCTTCTTCTTTGCTGTATCCGGTAATTTGAGCTACCCTATTATTCCATTCAGTTATTGTACCGTTTTTGTCAACTATAAATATTGGCGCATTGGCTGTTTCAATTAGCTGCCTCAGATTTTTGACTGCGAGATCTAATTTTTTCTCGTTTTTACGCATCTCATCATCCTTAGATGCTTTTTGAATGAGAACTGCAACCTGTCCTCCAATGCGTTCAAGTGTTTTAATACTTGTTTCAGAAAATTCTTTTAGACTTGTCACTCCTAATATTCCAATCACTTCATTTGAGATCATGAGTGGAATTCTAATAACATGTTTAAAACCTATCATTTTTGCAATAGATTTCGCAAATGTCTGAAGGCTTTTTTTATTGCTGAAATCTTTTATAGCTTTTTCTGGATTTTTAATTAAAACGCTTTGTTTTTTTTGTATTACTTCTTTAAAGCCACTACCTTCAAATAACGGTATTTCATGGTTTTTACTTTTGAGGTTAACTAATTTTTCTATTCTATTAATAACGTCAGAATTCCACAAGCTTTGTGCAGCTATTGTAATAAAATTATCCCCTGAAGAATAATTATATATGTCACAGTGGATGAAGTTTAATTCTTCTATAATTTTTTCTACTGATATTTGTAAAATACGATCTAATGAAACACCTGAATTCATCTCTAGGTTAAGATAATTGATTAAACCCAGTTCTTTTTCGTACGTTTTCAGTGGTGTAATATCCATATGAGTACCGCTCATCAAAAGAGGATTCCCGTCTTCTGTCCAGCTGATTACCTTACCTACATCTAGTATCCATACCCAGTTTCCGTTCTTATGGCGCATTCTTACTTCACATTGGTAGAAATTTGTTTTACCACTAAAATGTTCTTCCAGTAGCCTGTTTGATAATTTTTTATCATCAAGATGTACAAATTGTGTCCAGGTATCAATATTAGTTGGAGCCAGTTCTTCCGAAGTATAGCCAATAATTTGTGACCAACGTTCATTAAATATTGTTTTGCCGGTTTGGATATTCCATTCCCAGGTACCCACATTGGTGGCTTCAATAAAATTAGAAAATCGCTGTTTTTCTTGAAGTAACTCATGGTGTGCCTTTTGTCGTTCAGTGAAATTAGCAATCATATTTCCAAATATCTCCAATACCTCTATTTCTTTTTTGCCAGGCTTATGCAAGCGTTTAACATAATCAAAGCCAACGAATCCATAACAATTAGTTTCATTTAATAGAGGTATTGTAATAAGGCTTTTAATATTCTGTGGGTATAGAATATTAAATAATTCGCTTTCTTGATGCATTAAAGATATGTTGGGAATGATTATTGCCTTTCCTTGCTTGTGGGTTTCTACCCAGTTTTGAATATTATCAAGAGGTATATCTTGTAATTTTTCTTTTTGTGACGAGATTTCTTGTTTGCACCATTCGAAGGTATTTGAAGCAGTATTCCTTTCCCAATTGTATGAGAAGATATAAGCCCGGTCTGCATTTACAAACTTTCCAAATTCCATTAAGGAATTTGTAACTGTTTTATTTATTTCTCTTAAATTTTTTTGCTTAAAATCTAAATTACTTACAAGATTTTGCATGTGAGTATTTTTGAAGAGCAATTTTTCCGTCTTTTTACGCTCACTACACCCTTTTTTGGCAGTTCGATAATTCAAATCTTGAGATAATTCAAATATACTATTATGATATTTACCTTTGGCTTGCTTGTGCTGTTTCTTTGCCTTAAAGTGATTGTGAATCTTTTTCTCAGATTTTGAATGCTTAATAATATCTGAAAATACTATGTATACTTGAAAGGGTTTGGTTTCTTTTCCCTTAAACTCAGGAACAGCATGCGTTTTTACCCAGATATAGTTATTAGTATCTTGATTGAGGATGCCAATAACAACATCTTTGACCGGTTTGCAGGTTTGTAAAGCAATTATGGAAGGATATTCTTCTTCTGGTAAATTAGTGCCATCTTCCTTTTTTAACTTCCACATGGGATCCATTAATGTTCCTCCTCGTATTTTGCGAATAGAAAGTCCCAAAATATTTTCGGCAATTTTATTTGCATCAATTATTTTTCCTTCAGTATTTTGATACACGATTCCTAAAGGGAAGTTTTTGAAAAGATTATTGGCTTTCATTTCCTAAAGTTTATTTTCTACTGCATTTCTAATAAAGAGGGGATTAGTGGCAAGTTAAGAATTATTAAAAACTTACACAAATGGGTTTGTCTAAAAGAATAGAAATTAAGTTATTAATAATCTGTTGGATACTGTTTTATGCAATTTTAGGGGGTAAGGGTAGTTAAAGGATAGTTTAGTGTTCATTTATTTTATTTTTTGCACATCAATATTTATATTGCACGCTTTAAATTATAAACTAATTCAGAAAGTTGTAGATTTGTGTATGAATACTCTTTTTTTTAAATACCTAAAGTTTTTATTTATTTATTTTTTAGTATTTACTTGTGGTAATCTATTTGCTCAGGAATTACCTCCAATACATAACTTTTCATCTAATGATTACAATGCTGAAAATCAAAATTGGTGTATTTCACAATCTGATGAAAATTATATTTATGTTGCTAACGGTAGTGGCTTGTTAGAGTATAACGGAGCTAATTGGAAATTATATCCGTCTCCAAATAATACCGTAATTCGATCTGTTAATGTAATAGGCAATAAAGTGTATACCGGAAGTTACATGGAATTTGGTTTTTGGGGAAAAAATGAATTTGGTAATTTGGAATACTATTCTTTGATAAATAAATTAGAGAAACCTTTAATTGACGATGAGCAGTTTTGGAATATCTTGGAATTTGATGAGTTTGTTCTTTTTCAATCACTAAATAGGATATACGTATTTAATACAAAAAATGAATCATTTCAAATTATCAATTCAACATCAACACGGGCAGAAGTGTTTAAGGTTGGTAACAGTGTTTATTTTCAAAAAATTAATGAGGGTATTTTTAAAATTGAAAAAGGAGAAGCGGTATTGATTTCAGACCATGAAATTGTTAAAAATAATGATGTTGTAGGTGTTTTTTTAGTTGATGGAAAATTATTATTTCTAACTTATTATGGAAGTTTTTATTTCTTAGAAAATGGGAATTTTACAAAATGGCGAATACCGGCTAGTAAAGTGCTGGATTCAAAAAGTATTTATTGCAGCAAGCAACTTAATGATGGAAGTTTTGTTTTAGGTACTATTTCAGAAGGAATGTATCAGGTTAGTGAAAAAGGTGAGATTATTAGACTAATTGACCAAAACAATGGGTTAATTAACAATACTGTTTTATCAGTTTTTCAGGATGCCGAACATAATTTGTGGTTAGGGTTGGATGATGGTATTAGCTTAGTGAATTCAAAATCACCTTTTAGTGTATTTAAAGATTTAAGTGGAAAAGTTGGATCTGTTTATGCATCAGTATTATTTAACAACCATTTATATATTGGCACCAATCAAGGCTTGTTTTATAAAAAGTATAATTCTCAAAATGAGTTTACTTTTATTGAAAATACCAAGGGTCAAGTGTGGTGTTTAGAAGTTATTGACAATGAATTATTTTGTGGGCATAATGGAGGTACCTTTTTAATTGATAAGAGTCGTGCTGTTCAAATATCCAATTATCCAGGAGCATGGAATATTAATAGAATAAAGAATTTTGATAATTTATTGTTACAAGGAAATTATAATGGTCTTAGTGTACTTGAAAAAAAGAACAACCAATGGTCTTTTAGAAATAAGGTTGAAGGATTTGATATTTCAAGCCGATATGCCGAATTTATAAATGAAAATGAATTGTTTGTAAGTCATGGGTATAAAGGCACATATAAGATTAAATTAAATGAGGAGTTCACGGAAGTATTGGGTATTCAAAATGAAAAAACCGCACCTGTTGCCCCAAAATCGAGTTTAATTAAATACAATAATGAATTGTATTATTTTATTAATACAGGTTTGTTTAAATACAATTATGAGAAATTACAATTTGTAAAAGATTCAATTTTAACAGATGCGTTATTAAAGGATGATGAATATTATTCAGGTAAGCTAGTTGCTGAAGAGTTGTCAAATACTTTATGGGCATTTACAAAAGATAAAATAGTTTTTTTTACCCCAAGTGAGTTTAATAAAAACCTAAAAGTTCAAAAAATCGCATTCCCCGCATCTTTTAGAAATAGTGTTATTGGTAATGAAACTGTGGTAGCTTTAAATAATGAACTATTTTTATTTGGAACTGCAAATGGTTATGTATTGTTAAATTCAAATAAACTTGAAGAAAAAAATTATCATATAAATATTAATTCAATTGAAATAAGTGCGGTTGACTCGAGCAAATCATTGGTGTCATTAGCAGGTAATGAACCAATTTTTAGTTCAAGTCATAATAATCTCAATTTTAAGTATAGTATACCCGAATTTGATAACTTTATTGAAGTTAGATATCAGTATAAATTAGAAGGAATTTATGAAAAGTGGAGCGAGTGGTTAGGAGAATCTGAAGTAGCTTTTAAAAATTTACCTTACGGTAAGTACAATTTTAAAGTACGAGCTAAGTATAGTGATAAAATTACCGAAAATGTTGCTAATTATACTTTTAATATTAGTAGGCCCTGGTATTTGTCAAATGCAATGATTGCAGTTTATGTGGTGATTGGTATGTTGCTGTTTCTTATTATTCATATGGTTTATAAAAAATACTATAAAAAGCAACAACAGGAATTAGTTGATAATAAACAGCGCGAATTTGCATTGTCAAAATTGGAGAGTGATAAAGTAATTATGAAGTTGAAAAATGATAAATTAAGAAATGAGGTTACCAGTAAATCGAGAGAGTTAACCTCCTCAACAATGGGGCTTATAAAAAAGAATGAGTTGTTAAATACTATTAAAAAGGAGTTGACATATTTAAAAGAAGGTGCGAAAATAAAACCCGTAATTAAAATAATTAATGAAAGTTTAGGTGATAACAATGACTGGGAAATGTTTCAGGAAGCTTTTAATAATACCGATAGCGATTTTTTAAAGAAAGTAAAAAATATACATCCAACACTTACACCTAACGATTTGAAATTATGTGTTTATTTACGTTTGAATTTATCATCAAAGGAAATTGCACCATTGCTTAATATTTCACCCCGAAGTGTTGAAATAAAAAGGTATCGTTTAAGAAAAAAAATGGACTTACAACATAAAAAAAGTCTTGTAGAGTACATTTTAGAAATATAAAACAATGCTACATGGTTAGCATTTACCTCAACATTACCACAACATTTTAGAAACTACAAGGTTGTAGTAACATTTTTTTAAGGTTTTTTTAACAAATTAACACATTGCTAAAATTGCTGTAATGTCAGTGTTTACAGCTACTTGTGCTATATTAACAACTACTTGTGTTATGTTGATTATAAAAAAAATAGTGATGTATGATTTTTATATAGGTTAAATTTTGATGAAAAATCTAAGATTAAACTAATTTTAAACAAACTTAATTTAATAAATATATGAAGTCATTTTTATTATCAATTTTTCTAAGTTTCATGGGCGTAGTTGTTACGGCTCAAACTTATGAAATTAATGGAACTGTAGCTGACAATAGTGGGATGCCATTACCAGGCGTATCTATTGTTGTAAAAAACACCAGTAAAGGTGGATCTACAGATTTTGATGGAAATTTTACAATTTCCAATGTACAAAAAGGAGAAATACTTGTTTTCTCCTATATGGGATTTACAACTAAAGAAGTTGTAGTTAACAATTCAAACGCTTTAAGTATTGTTCTTGTTGAAGATACGCAAAGCTTAGACGAAGTTGTTGTAATTGGATATGGAACTCAAAAAGTGAGTAAAATATCGGGATCAGTTGCTACAGTTGGGAAAAAGAGTGTTGAAATTCTTAAACCTGTAAGAGCTGAAGAAGCATTACAAGGACAAGCATCAGGTGTAAACGTTATTTCTAGCGGATCACCAGGTTCAAAACCTACAGTATTAATTAGAGGTATTCCTTCTTATACAGGAACAGATCCTTTAGTAGTTATTGATGGTGTATCACAAACCTTAGATGATTTAAATTCACTAAACCCTGGTGATATTGAATCAATGAACGTATTAAAAGATGCTGCAATGTCGGCAATTTACGGTGTAAAAGGTGGTAATGGTGTAATTGTTGTAAAAACAAAATCAGGTAGAAAAAATCAAAAAACTTCATTTACTTTTGATTCTTCTTACGGAGTTCAGGAGGTTACTAATACTATTGGAGTATTAAATGCAAGTGAATATGCTGGTATTTTAAATGAAGCTAGTTCTAACGCAGGTCTAGGTTTGATTTTTAATGATATTTCAGGTTTAGGTAAAGGAACTGATTGGCAAAATGAGGTTATTTCTGACGCTCCTATAGTTAGTCACAGTGTTACTGCTTCTGGAGGTAGTGAATCAACTTCTTTTTATGTTTCAGGAGGTTATTTAGGTCAAGATGGCGTTGTAGGCGGAGGAGATAAATCATTTTTCAACCGTTCAAATTTTACAGCTAACTTTAATACAAGTTTATCTGACAAACTTGCATTTATTGTAAATACAAACTATTCAAACATTAAAAGTAAAGGGTTATCAGAAAATAATATTGGAAGTGTATTGTCAAATGCATTAAATTTTGATCCAATGGTTAGTCCTTATGATGCAAATGGAAATTTTGGTATTAGCGAAACTATTACGCAAGAAATCAAAAACCCACTAGCTTTAATTGAT
>ERZ1048872.1719-NODE-1719-length-17504-cov-9.344490_pt1 | contig 17504 bp, 19 predicted proteins | sample MGYA00383100_ERZ1048872 | MGnify/ENA primary metagenome ERZ1048872 (study PRJEB29581, sample SAMEA5548370) | metagenome | biome: marine; feature: coastal; material: water | depth 50 m | study: Short-term variability in the microbial, nano- and picoplankton... | reverse complement strand
TCTTGAGAAAGGGAGTAAACATAAGCACTGATCACATGTACTTTCTCTTCGCCTAAAATATCTTTCCATGGTGGCATTACACCAGCACGACCATTTTTGATTGATTCTTCAATGGCGCGTTGAGTACCGCCATATAACCAAACATTATCGGTAAGGTTCGGTGCACCCATTGGTAAGCCTAGTGCCAAGCTACCTTGACCATCTGGCCCATGACAACCAGCACACATACCAAATTTAGCTTTACCTGCTTCAGCAAGTTCAGCATTAACTGAGCGACCACTTAAGCTGATTACATAAGCTGCTACTTCTTTCACACCTTGTTCGCCTAATACTCCTTCCCAAGCCATCATTCCATTGGCTTTTCTTCCTTTAATTAAGGTTTCTTTTATTGCTTCGGGTGAGCCACCATATAACCAGTCTTTATCTGCTAGGTTAGGAAAGCCTGTAGTACCACGGGCATCAGAGCCATGACATTGAGAACAGTTTTGGATAAATAAACGTTGACCTACTTTTAAGGCTTCGTCATCAGTCGCTAAGTCTTCGATGCTACGTGCAGCATAAGCTTCGAAAATCGGACCATACTTAGCATCAGCTTGCGCTACTTCACGGTCATACTGTACTAAGACACCAGAATCGTTTGCTAAATTTTGTGCTGTTTTAGCTTTTGATTCTGCTACGTTTAAAATACCCTGGTTAGAGCTTTTCCAACCTAGTAAACCTGTCCAGCTACCTAAACCATACATGGCAATATAGCCAAAAGCCCAGATGATAGTTAAGAAGAAAAACGTGCTCCACCACTTAGGTAAAGGATTATTTAACTCTTCTATACCGTCGAAGGAGTGTCCCATCGACTCACCCTCTTTGACGCCTGCAAAGTTCTTTAAGCACCAACGTAGTAGGATTAAACAACCTACTAGCGAGCCTAGGGTAAGAACCCAAACCCATATATTCCAGAAGCTAGACATTATTATTAGTCTCCTGTTTGCTATCTGTTTTAAGATGGCTTTTGTTATGATTTTTTGGCTCTTCTTCTAAAATCGAGTTAGCAATTTCATCAAAAGAAGCTTTACGTTTTTTGGAAAAAGACCAAATAACAATCACAACAAATAAAGCCAATATAAGGAGGGCAAAAAACCCTCTAAGTGTACCGTAATCCATGAGTGGCTACTTCAATGCATGGCCAAGTGATTGCAAGTACGCAACCAAGGCTTCCATTTCAGTTTTACCCGCTACCGCACCTTTCGCACCGTCAACTTCTGCTTGAGTATAAAGCGGAATGGCATTGCCATTTTCGTCTTTATGACTGCGATTACGCGTTAACCAGTTAAATGTTTCAAGCTTTTTGCCTGTTAGTTCACCATCAAGGGTGTTCTCATTTAACCAGTTATACGCTGGCATGTTTGACTCAGGCACAACTGAACGAGGATCAGTTAAATGGGCAATATGCCAATCATCACTGTAACGTCCACCTACACGGGCTAAATCAGGACCAGTACGTTTTGAACCCCATAAAAATGGATGTTCCCAAACGTGTTCACCAGCAACAGAATAATGACCGTAACGTTCTGTTTCAGCTCTAAATGGGCGGATCATTTGACTATGACAGTTGCTACAACCTTCACGGATGTAGATGTCGCGTCCTTCCATTTGCAACGCAGTATAAGGTTTTAAATTATCTACTGGCGTAGTGGTTTCTTTTTGGAAAAAGAGAGGTGTGATCTCAACTAAACCACCAATACTGATTGCAAAGATAGTAAATAAGAAGAACAAGCCAACATTCTTTTCAACTTTTTCATGTGAATTTTTCATGTGTGTTCTCCTTAATCTGCTTCAACAGGCTTAAGACTTCCGTCTTTAGCACCGATTGTTTTAAACATGTTGTAAGCCATTAATAAGAAACCGGCTACAACCAGAACACCACCTAAGAAGCGGATAAAATAGAATGGGTAAGATGCTGTTAAACTTTCAACGAAGCTATACGTTAATGTACCGTCGCTGTTTACTGCACGCCACATTAAACCTTGCATAACACCTGAAATCCACATAGCAACGATGTAAAGTACAATACCCGCTGTATGCATCCAAAAGTGAATGTTGATTAAGCGAATGCTGTACATACGGCCTTGGTTAAATAGCACAGGAATTAAATGGTACATAGCACCAATTGAAACCATGGCAACCCAACCTAAAGCGCCCGAATGAACGTGGCCTACAGTCCAGTCAGTGTAATGCGATAACGCATTAACTGACTTAATTGCCATCATTGGCCCTTCAAAGGTAGACATACCGTAGAAAGATAAAGAAACGATTAAGAAACGTAAGATAGGATCATGGCGAAGTTTATGCCAAGCACCTGAAAGGGTCATAATACCATTAATCATACCACCCCAAGATGGAAGGAATAATACTACCGACATAACCATACCAACTGATTGTGCCCAATCAGGAAGTGCTGTGTAGTGTAGGTGGTGAGGACCAGCCCAAATGTATAAAGAAACTAAGGCCCAAAAATGCACAATAGATAAGCGGTAAGAGTATACAGGACGCTCTGCTTGTTTAGGAACGAAGTAGTACATCATACCTAAGAAACCAGCAGTCAATAAGAAGCCAACGGCATTATGTCCATACCACCATTGCATCATGGCATCAATTGCGCCAGGATACATAGAGTATGACTTCATCATTGATACAGGCACAGCCATTGAGTTACCAATGTGAAGCACTGCAACAGTAATAATAAAACCACCGAAGAACCAGTTAGCAACATAGATGTGTGAAGTTTTACGCTTTATTAACGTACCAAAGAAAACAATGGCATACGAAACCCAAACCACAGCAATAGCAATATCAATTGGCCATTCTAGCTCAGCATATTCTTTCGATGTGCTGTAACCCAAAGGTAAAGAAATAGCGGCTGCTAAAATAATTGCTTGCCAACCCCAAAAAGTGAAAGAAGCTAATTTACCACCGAACAATCGTGTTTGGCATGTTCGTTGTACAACATAGTAAGAAGTGGCAAATAAAGCACTAGTACCGAAGGCAAAAATTACCGCATTGGTATGTAGTGGGCGAAGACGAGAGTAGGTTAACCAAGGTGTATCAAAATTTAACGCAGGCCAAATTAATTGTGCCGCGATAAGTACACCTACAAGTGTACCAACGATCCCCCAGATTACAGTCATCACAGTAAATTGACGTACAACATCGAAGTTGTAGTCTACTGCTGACGTATTACTTTGAGTCATGTTATGGATTCCGCAGTGTTATTATTAATAATAATAGCTATATTACCGTTTATTTTTAAAGTAAGTGTAAAAAAAACAAACGATTTTTGTACTATTTTTGTGTGTTCGCCAACTGGCGTTGATATATGTCACAAAATCGAGCTGAATGCACCATATACAAGGCAATTTTACCCTTTGGGCATGACATAAATCAACCACCATAGTTGTTTAAATTTGACATGGATCAACTTTTTACTCTATTGCCCATATTCACTGTGTGGATATAGGTAATCCATCTAAGACTTTAGTTGAGTATAGCTAAGCTAAAAAGAGAGAGAGAATTAAATACGAGTAGCCAGTTTACAAGGTAGACTAATTTTTAAAAGTCAGCCAGTTTGGTTAGTTCTTCTGTATCGAGTAGTTGGATTTTTTTTCCTTCTACTTGTATTAGTTGTTCTTTTTGAAATTTTGAAAAGACGCGACTTAAAGTTTCTCGGCGCAGTCCTAAGAAATTTGCGACATCATTGCGGCTAAGAGGTAACTCTATGCTGTCATTACTTTGGGTATAATCAGCGTTTCTTTCGATAATATTTAAAAGAAATGCCGCTAATAAGCTATCAGCTGATTTTTTACCAATATAAGCTTGGAAGTTGCGTTGACGGACATAACTTTGTCGACTTAATAACTCAATGAGATTTTGTTGTATTTCTGGAACCAATTCGCCGCATGAGGTCATTTGTTCAACGGAAACTTTGCATACTGAGCTGTCGCCAATAGCAATAGCCGTGTAATTGTAGTTTTTTAAATATAAAGCATCTTCGCCAATAAGTTCGCCAGGGAATCGTAGACCAATGATGTTTTCTTCACCGTCATCGGTTTTTTGACAAAGTTTAAACGTACCTGAGCTCACTGCGTAAATATCGGTTAGTGGTGCGGCTTGGTGAAATAATATATAACTATTTTTACTAGAAATTCTTCTTTGTAAATAACTATCAGACAAGTTTAAAGATTGCTTTGCTGTACTAACCGGTTGGCATACTGAGTTCATTGAACAATCATCACACTCAACAAATTTACTCTTATTATCTTTTCTTACAGAAGAGGTCTTTACTAGGTTAGAGTTTGTTCGTGTTTTACTAGGCACAATCATTATTTATTTGTTAGCATATTATTCAATAAAAAGACTGGTTAGTTTAAGGGAGTCTGGTGAAAATAACAATTACCAGAGTTTAGTGAAGTCAAAAATGATTAAAGTTTTTATTCTCCTTATCTGTATTTTCAATGTGTTAGCTTGTAAACCTGTTGAAAAAAAATCGTTAGAAAATAGGTCCACCTATCCATTTTCTTGTCTGTCATCACAAAGTGACTGTTTTATTGATACTGAATTAGGGCAATATAGTGTTAAGTTTTTGGGCTTAGAAGAGCAAGGGAAATTAAAAACCGAATTGCCTTTTCGAATTCAGGTGCAATTTAGACCTGCTGATAATAGCCACCAGTTAAGGTCTATCCAAAGTTACCTTGAAGGTAAAACCATGTTTATGGGCAAGGTGCCCGTTTTTTTTCAACAGCTCCCTATTAAAAATAAGGTGCAAGCTGAAACTTTGCTTGCAAGCTGCAGTGAAGAGGTGATGACATGGCGACTGCGGTTAACAATAGCTATCGATGCAGGAGAAGAAATTAAACAACAAGAATTATTTATAGATTTTGATAGTAAGCAATTATAAATAACCTGCTGTGAAGGGGAAATAGATTTTTAAGTGAGGAGGCTTGAGTAACGAAGAACATGTAGCATTTGTTTTTCGATACTCGAAATTAGTAAGCTCAAAACTTTTTATATATTATTGGTAACATCAACCGACAATCTTAATCTTTGTCCTGGTTGCAAATATTTTTTGCGGTTCAAGCTATTCCAGCGCTCTATATCACTAATACGAACATTAAATTTATCTGCTATTCGGGCGAAGGAGTCTCCACGACGCACTTTATAGGTAATATTACGCATAATGGCTTGTTCTAAAGCTGAGCTTGCTTGCGCTACTTTGTTTGATGGTGAAGGCTTTTGCCAAATAACGAGTTTTTGTCCAAGTTTTAAGGTATCGCGAGGAGCAAAACCATTCCATTTGGCAATACTTCGGCTACTTACTTTATAATGTTGACCAAGATCCCAAAGGTTATCACCTGAGACTACCTTATGTGTGAGTTTGAACCCTTGTTGCGGTCTAGCTTGCTTTTTCGCGATACGTTGATCTTGAGAAAGAATATAGCTATCAAGAGATTTAGCTGCAACAGGGATAAGTAAGTGCTTTCCTGCCCTTATTTGATTGCCATTAATGTTGTTTACTTGGCGAATTAAATCGATACTGGTGTGATATTTTTTGGCAATAAGCCCTAAATTATCACCATTTTTAATTTGATAACGTTGCCATGCTAAACGGTCTTCTTTATTAAGTTTTGCTAAGCCTTGCTCAAAATGAGCAACTTTATGTTTAGGCAAAACCAAACGGTGTGGTCCATCGGGATCTGTAGACCAACGATTGAACCCAGGGTTTAGTCGTTGAAGCTCTGTGAGGGATAAATTAGCTAAGCTTGCTGCTTTGGCCAAATCAAGTTGAGATTTAATATCAACTTCAGTGATCACTTCCTCATTAGCTATTTCATATAATGATAAATTAAAATGCTCCGGGCGTTTGATAATATCAGCGAGTGCAAGTAGTTTGGGCACATAAGCACGGGTTTCTTTGGGTAAATCTAATGCCCAAAAATCAGTATTCTTGCCATTACTTTTGTTTTTTCTTACTGCACGTTGAACCCGTCCTTCACCTGAGTTATAAGCTGCTAATGCTAACAACCAGTCGCCATCGAAAAATTTATGTAAATATTTCATATACCTGATAGCACCTTGAGTAGAAGCGATCACATCGCGTCTACCGTCATACCACCAGTTTTGTTTCATTTTAAAGCGTTTACCCGTACCAGGTACAAATTGCCACATACCTGAGGCTCTACCATGAGAATAAGCAAAGGGATCGAAGGCGCTTTCAACCACAGGGAGCAGCGCAAGTTCTAAAGGTACATTGTTTTTCTCTAACTCTTCAACAATATAATACAAAAAGGGTTCAGCGCGCTTAGCAACACGATTTAAATAACTGGGATGTTTAACATACCAATTACGTTGCATAACAACACGATTATTTTCAGGTACATCGAAACTTAGTTGTCCTCGAATACGTTGCCATACATCATTGGTATTTTGCTGAGCATCGTCTTTTAGTGAAAAAGCAACATCTTCAACAGGGTGAGTGACATCTATATTTTCATCTTTGAGTAATGCTTGATTTATTTCAGTAGTACTGGCGATGTTTTGGGGGACTAAGTTACTATTGATTGAGTCAGTTGAAGATAAGCTTGTGCTTTGACAGCCACTAAGCAATATAAATGCGGGAAAAAGAATGTATTTCATGAATAACCAATGATAATTAAAAGCACAATGTCGACAACAAAAGTTAATGTATCTGAGCAGTTATTATTATCCTCATGATACTTTAATTGAGGCTCCCAGCCTTAATGAACAAGATTCCGTATTAAAATACTTACGGAATGACGACTGACTCAAGGTGAGGTGAATAATTACCTATAAAAGGTATTAATTTTTGTTATCGAAAAACGACCTTAAGATTACCACGTTAAAATTGGTCTTTCCAGCGTCTAATCGTTGTAAAGGTATCAAGTTCTTTCTCCGTGGTCGCAGCATCAAACTGTTTAGCACTAGCGTATAGTGAGGTTTGATGACAACGCAAGAAAGGGTTTATCTGTTTTTCAACTTTGATAGAGCTTGGGATAGTGCTTAACTTTTTTGAGCGTAAGTCATTTACTCTATTATTATAACTAATTAACGCTTCATTTTTTGGTTCAACAGTTAAGGCAAACTTTAGGTTGGCTTGAGTGTATTCATGAGCACAATACACTTTTGTTTCTTCAGGTAAGTTGCTTAGTTTTTTCAGAGAATTAAGCATTTGCTCGGCACTACCTTCAAATAATCGACCACAACCACCTGAAAATAATGTGTCACCACAAAAGAGCATTGGCTCACCACTATCATTAGCAAAATAGGCAATATGGCCAGCAGTATGACCAGGTAAATCTATCACTTGAAAGGTAACATTAACATCAGTTAAATTAACGATATCGTTTTCAGTTAGTTTGACATTACAGTGTGAAATATTTTCATTAGCTGGACCATAAATAGTTAATGGCCAGTTATTTTTCTGGCAATAAGCAACTAAATCCTTGATACCACCGGTATGATCTGCATGATGGTGAGTTATTAATATAGCGCTAAGGCTAAGTTGATTTTGTTCTAAAAAGTCAATACAAGCAGCTCCGTCGCCGGGATCAACCAAAGCAACGGCTTTAGTCTTTTGATGGTTAATAGCCCAAATGTAGTTATCAGAAAAGGCTTTTATATAGCTAATTTTAGTAAGTGAACTCATGACTTTGACTCAGCGTAAACTTGCTTAACATTTACAGTTAATTATACTGACATTATGAACGAAAACATCTATAACTTAAAAGTAAAATAAAGATATGAAACCTGCTTTAGCATTCAGGCAACCCCATTATCCTAAATCTTGGCAAGAATTGCCTAACGGTAGAACTGTGTTGTCGACTATCGAGGAAAAGTTACAGCCGTGGTGGCAAAAATTTTTTGGTTACCATTTACTAAAAATAGGCGCTTTAAGCCATGATGTAAATACTAGTGATAGCCCTATAAAACATCAAGTGACCTGTTGTCTTAGTAAAAGCTGCACGACTAAAAGCACTGTCACTGAGGGGGGCGTTGATAATCAAAATGCATGTATTGTTGGTGAATTAGATGATTTGCCATTACTTGAGCACAGTGTTGATGTGTGTTTACTTAGCCATACGTTGGAGTTCTCTCTTGATCCCCATCATGTTATTCGTGAAGCTAATCGGGTACTTATTCCAAATGGTTATTTGATTATTACTGGTTTTAACCCGTTTTCTTTGGCTGGGCTGAACCGTATTATCCCGTACAGAAAAAAACAAACACCATGGAATGAGCATTTTTTTTCACCTATGCGGGTTAAAGACTGGCTGCATTTGATGGGCTTTGAAATATTGTCTGATGAGCGATTTTTACACAGCTCGTTAGTTGGGAAAATCAGTGAACGTGGCATGGCTAATTATTGGCGTAAATTTGCCAATAATTACTTAACGAGTTTAGGCTCTGTTTATATCATTATTGCTAAAAAAAGAGTATTGCCTTTAACACCGATCAAACCTAAGTGGCAGATCAGAGCCAAGTTTAACCCAGTAAAAGTGCCCTCTATGAATGTTAACTCAAGCAATAAAAGCAATCTTAGTATAAAAACAAAATAAGCATATTATCAAACCTAACAAGAAGTACTCCCATGCAACGTATTGAACTAGAACAATATTTAGACCAACTATTAAAACCTGCTCAAATTAAGGATTACGCTCCTAATGGCTTACAAATTCAAGGGCGAGAAGAGATCACAAAAATACTCACAGGTGTTACTGCTTCACAAGCATTAATTGATAGAGCTATTGAAGAGAAAGTAGATGCGATAATCGTTCATCATGGATATTTTTGGAAAAATGAGTCCTATGTTATTCGTGGTATGAAGCATAAGCGCATTAAAGCTTTGCTTGATAACGATATTAATTTATTTGCCTATCACTTGCCGTTAGATATCCATCCAACTTTAGGAAATAACGCGCAGCTAGCAAAATTACTTAATATTAATATCACAGGCCCTCTAGAATTAGAAAACCCTGTAAGTGTTGCTGTTCAAGGGGAGTTACCCGAAACATGCACAGGGTCAAAATTGGCTCATTTAATAAATAGTGAACTTAATCGAGCATGTTTACATATTGCGCCGCCATCAAATAAAAAAATTGAAACCATTGCTTGGTGTTCAGGTGGCGGACAAGATTATATTGAACTTGCTGCAGAGCAGGGCATTGATGCTTTTATTTCAGGAGAGGTTTCAGAAAAAATCACTCATATTGCTCATGAAATGGATATACATTTTTTTGCAGCCGGACACCATGCTACAGAGCGTTACGGTGTTAAAGCACTAGGTGAATATATCGCAAAAGAGCAGAGTATCGAGGTTGTGTTTGTTGATATAGATAATCCGGTATAACTAAGCAGGAATAACTAAGCAGGAATAATTCACTCTCTAACTAATCATTTTTAAGCAAATAACTTTTTAAACCACTGTACTAAACGTCCTAAGCTCTCATACCAAGCAATCGTGGTTTGCTCTAACTTTTTACTGCTGGGGAAATAATAGCTCCAGCTTTTTTGATTATATTGGTTTTTCACCCAGTAACCTGTTGGAGCAGCAATGGGGTAAACCCCTTGAGCTTGGAAATACTTCATTGCTCTAGGCATATGGTCGGCATTAGTGATTAACACTACTGTTGCCCCTTGCACTCTAGGACTAATAAGGGCGGCTTCTTCTTCGGTATCTCTTGGAAAGTTCTCAGTGATAATTTTCTGCTTTGGAATACCTAACAACACTAGGGATTGCTTAACTTTTTCGGCATTTGATACCGGATCACTATTATGATGTCCAGAGGTGATAATTCTAGCTTCGGGATGTAACTTATAAACTCTTAATGTTTCTACCAGCCTATGTAAAGAATTATTACTCAATTGACTTGTTATAGGTAGTGCTGCATTTTGAGTATGCCAACCACCTAAAACAACAATATAATCAACGGGGTTGCTAGCGTGAGTAAAAGCTTCATAGTTATCTTCAATGCTACCCATAAAGGTATCTGAAACGATTGGCATAGACGATATTAGTAATAGTAATAGCGATGAAACTAAACATTTAAAACTTGCACTAGGACGTTTTCTAAAAAAAACAACAGATAAGACTAATAAAATCAGTACCATATTAATAGGCATAATAAAAACCGATAGTGTTTTTTTAAGCAGAAATAAATCCATTAAATTAAATAAAGTGAGATGGCTATTGTTAACCACTATATCAAACAAAGTAGCATTTGATTAACAAAAATTAATAACTCATTAGCCATCTAAAAGTCTATTGCATTTATTTATCATTTAGGGTCTAATAGAGCAGTTGCTCAAATATGTTTTTGTTAAACTTATTTCTGTAACACCAGAAGAGGAGCGATAACTAGGTAGATAGCGTTATACCGAGAGGTATTAGGAACCACATTCCAATAAGCGTTATTGAGGGAGTTTATCGCCGAGAGCATTAACACTGTGGCAGTTAATACTCGGTCACTAAGGCTGAATCCTTAGGGCTGTCACCTGTATTTTAGGCCTGAAAAGGCATAGGTGGAGAGCTTCTGGCTGAAAAAGTTTCATTGCGCGTATGGACATTCTGTCAATATGTTAGCCTACTAACTACTCAGTCATGCTCTTCCTGTATTAATTCGCAAATGATTTTTACTCATTTAAAATCATTGCATTAGGAAGATAGAATAATGTCTACATTAGACTCAGAACAAGCCAACTCAAAAGTCAATTTACCTCTTACTGTCGCTAAGTTTGGTGGCACTAGTGTTGCTGATTATCAAGCTATGTTACGTTGCGCGCATATTATTAAAAATGATATCAGCAACCGCTTAGTTGTAGTGTCTGCAAGCGCTGGCGTTACCAATTATTTAGTTCGTTTAAGCCAAGAAAATATCTCTGTTGCCGAGCGAGCAGAAATAATTACCAACATTCGTGCTATTCAATTAAATATTACTCAACATTTATCAGCTGAAGTAGAGAAAGCTTTAAATAACGAAATAGACATCTTACTTGATGAATTATCAACACACGCCTTAAAACAGTCACAGCAATATAGCGCGAAGCAAGGGGATGCCATTCTTGCTTTTGGCGAGCAGTTAAGCTCTCGTATTTTTGCGCAAGTGCTTCAATCAGTTGATGTTAATGGTGCCTATTTTAATGTTCAGCAAGTGATGAAAACGAATAGCCTATATGGTAAAGCCGTTGTTGACATTGAGCAATTATCATCTGCTTGCGCCGAGTTGTTAGCGCCAAAATTGTCACAGCAAGTTTTAGTTACTCAAGGCTTTATTGGTCAAGATGGTTTAGGTGAAACTACCACCTTAGGACGTGGAGGCTCTGATTATAGTGCCGCTTTACTTGCTGAAGCGCTTCATGCCAGTAACTTGGCTATTTGGACTGATGTGGTTGGTATTTTTACCACAGATCCTCGTATTACTGAGCAAGCTCGCGCCATAAAAGAAATCAGCTTTGGCGAAGCGGCTGAAATGGCGACTTTTGGCGCTAAAATATTACACCCAGCAACACTGATCCCAGCAATGCGCCACAATATACCTGTTTTTGTTGGTTCAAGTAAAGAGCCCGGAAAAGGTGGTACACAAATAAAACAGTCGGTTGAATCCAACCCAACTTATCGTTCAATCGCGCTAAGGCGTGAACAAACCTTAGTGACGGTAAAAAGTCCTGCTATGTTACACGCCAGTGGCTTTTTAGCTAAAGTTTTTGGGATTTTGGCGAAATATGAATTGAGTGTCGATTTGATCACCACCAGTGAAATAAGTGTAGCACTAACTTTTGATAACCCAAGTGGCTCTACACAAGCATTGCTTACCTCAACGGTTGTGCAAGAGTTAGAGCAACTTTGTGAGGTAACAGTCGAGCATGGTCTGTCACTAGTTGCTGTTATTGGTAATGGTTTAGACTCTGCTAAAGGGATAGGACAAAGTATTTTTCAGACGATTAACGACACAAATATTCGTTTAATTTGTCACGGTGCTAGTACTAATAATTTGTGCTTTCTAGTTGATGAGAATGATGCAAATCATGTGGTAGAAAAACTACATAATGAGTTATTTGTTTAATACTATCGCTGTATAAATTACTGGGCTAATTGGTATTCATCTTAGCTAATAAGCTGTCTAATTGAACATTTAGCCCATGTAGTTCGCTAACAGACATGCCGGTAACTGAAAACATTTTTTCAGGAATGTCTTGCGCTTGTGACTTTAATTGACAACCTGAGTCAGTTAGTTTGATGATCACAATGCGCTCATCATCACTGCTACGAATACGGCTAACTAATGCTTGCTTTTCTAACCGTTTTAATAACGGTGAGAGGGTACCAGAATCTAAATCTAGCTTCTCTCCTAGGTGTTTAACTGAAATACTTACTGCGGTGTTATTGTTTTCCCACAGCACTAGCATCACTATATATTGTGAATAGGTCAGGCCCAGATTTTTCAGAACGGGGCTATAATGGCGATTCATCAATTTTGTTAGGCTATAAAGTCGAAAGCATAACTGATTTTCTAATTTTAAATGTTCGTCGTTATTCATACAAAACAGCCAAATTTATAATAGTTTTTCTATATCAGCTTCAATAGCTTTTGGCTTAGTTGTTGGCGCATAACGCTTGATAACTTCACCTTCTTTGTTAACTAAAAATTTAGTGAAATTCCATTTTATCCCTTTTGTTCCAAGTATTCCTGGTGCTTGTGTTTTTAAAAAATCAAATAAAGGATGGCTATTTTCTCCATTTACGTAAATTTTGCTAAAAAGAGGGAATTTAATATTAAATCGCAAGTCACAAAATTGTTTTATTTCAGCATCATTACCCTTCTCTTGTTGTTTAAACTGGTTACAAGGGAAAGCTAGTACTTCTAAACCATTTGCATGATGTTTTTGATAAAGCGCTTGTAACCCTTCATATTGCGGTGTAAATCCACAGTCACTAGCGGTATTTACAATCAGCATAACTTTATTTTTATAGCTTGCTAGTTCAATGTGTTTACCATCACTATCTTTAGCTGAAAACTGGTATATATCACTGTTCATTATCATTCTCCTAGTTAATTAATAGCTTTAGTTGTGCGCAATTTAATTTTACGCAATTTTATATTGTTTTTATTTTAATTGCAAAAAAGGATAAACTTCAGCCCTAAAAGTTAACTCTCGGAAATAACCTGTCGGAAAGCAAATAAAATGAACCCAATTATTCAAATGTTAAAAGATCAAAATATTAGTGAAGAAAAAATTAATGAGCTTTTTCAGGCGTTAACAGACAATCCCTTAATGGCAATGGGCATTATTCAACAGCTTGGTATTCCACCTGAAAAATTACAAGAAATCATGGGATTAGTTATGACTCAACCAGAACTCATTAAAGAAGCCGTGGAAGAGTTAGGGCTAGATTTCTCAAAAGTTGAAGCAGCAAAGTCAAAACTAAAAGAAGGCTTGTAGATAGATAATGAAAGACAATAAAAATTGTACCTTGGCTGCCTTACTTGCCGAAATTAAACAGCAAGAAAAAAGTATAGAGTTTGAGCAGGTAATGCAGGTGATTAACGATAACTACCGTTATCAGCCAACGACATTTAAAAACGCTGAGTTAGTTAATGAAGCGGGTACTAATGAAGGCTCATGTAAAATATTTTATTTTGCTCAGCTGAACACATTAAACCAACAACAAACTTTAGCATGTTTTGGCCGTTATTACCGTGAGGATGTTTTAGCAAATCCAGAAGGTAATGATCATGCTAATATTAGAAACTTCATCAAAACGGGTTGGCAGGGTATTGAATTTAAGTCTGTAGCTTTGCAGCCTGCTCATTAAATAACAGCAAGTTTTTCACATAAGGGTTAGTTCAATGAAAGTAGCATTTATCGGTTTAGGCGTCATGGGATACCATATGGCGGGTCATCTTCAAAAAGCTGGTCATGACGTTTGCGTGTATAACCGTAGTCAGGAAAAAGCTCAACAATGGCAAGCAGAGTTTTCTGGTAGCTTTGCTAAAACCCCCGCGCTAGCAGCTAAAGATTGTGAAATTGTATTTTGTTGCGTAGGAAATGATGATGATGTTCGTCAAGTTGTTCTCGGGGAACAAGGGATTTTAGCTGGCATGCCTAAGGGCAGTATTTTAGTTGATCATACTACCGCGTCTGCAAATATAGCCCGTGAGCTAGCTGATATTTCGGCTAAACAGGGGAAATACTTTCTTGATGCACCAGTATCAGGTGGTCAGGCAGGGGCGGAAAATGGCGTCTTAACCGTTATGGTGGGTGGCGAAAAAGCAATATTTGATAAAGCACAACCGGTTATGGACGCTTATGCTCGCTTTAGTCAACTCATGGGCGCTGTAGGCAGTGGCCAGTTAGCTAAAATGGTTAATCAAATTTGTATTGCTGGTGTCGTGCAAGGTTTAGCGGAAGGTTTTAATTTTGCTGAAAAAGTAGGATTAGATCCGCAGGCGTTGGTTGAGACTATTTCAAAGGGTGCCGCAGGCTCTTGGCAAATGGAAAATCGTTATAAAACCATGTTTGAAGGTGAGTATGATTTTGGCTTTGCTGTTGACTGGATGCGAAAAGATCTGGCTATCGCCTTTGATGAAGCACAGAAGCATAACGCTCCTCTGCCTATGACGAAAATGGTTGACGGTTTTTACGAAGAAATTCAAGAGACTGGAGGTAACCGTTGGGATACCTCCAGTCTTATTTCTCGCTTTAAAAAGTAACTAGCCTTGTAAAGCGCTGTAATTGCTTGTTAATCGAATTTGCCGCGCTATTTATTTCTTCAGCCATAGTTAATACCTGTTGACTATTATTATGTGTGCTAGTCGAAATGTTCTGGTCAAGCCGCATAAGACACATTTATTATGGACTGTTCAAACTCAATTGGAGAGCAGTCACCATTTGATGTATGCAGCCTGATCTGATTGTAATATCTGATATAAGCCTCAACATCTTCTTTCATACCGTTTCGTGTTAAATGGTAAATATTTAATAGCCATTCATAAAAGCCAAGCACAATGAAAACTAATATAAAAACAATAGTCTATGGTGCGAATAAACGAGTGCTAAGTTTTTGTATTTAATATTCATAAGTTCTCTTTTTATGTTATTTATCTACATGAAAGACATCGCTTAAGTTTAGGAAAAAACTTTTTAGTGCAAAATTTTTTGGTTTTCAATTTAGCTATAATATATGTGTTATAGATTATTAAAATTTGCAATTAGAGATATGATTCAAGCACAGGTATGTTAAATAAAAATACTCTTTGCATCATTGATGTTAATCAATTATTTTATGCAAAAAATATATTGCATATCGTCTTAATCGTGAGTGACTTTAACCTTGAATATATTCATACAGCGCTTTTAATACAGCCATTTTTTCTTTGTTTTCTTCATGTTCATGCGCTAAATTTTCTATTTTAATCATAAATTCATCCATGCTTAAAATGCCTTTACCACCATATTGCAGTTTGCTTTGGCAATGTTGCTGCCACTGTTGCTGTTCTTCGGTGGTTAATGTGTAGGGATAATTTCGCGCACGGTATCTAAATAAAAGTACGGATAATCTTTCATCTTGAAACTTGAACGGGTGACTGCCAAGTTGCTCAGGTGATAATCCGCGCAAAACGTCCATTTGGGCTTTATCGCTATGGCTAAAAAAGCTTCCTCCGTAAAGTGCTTGTTCAGCGTCTATATCGGTATTATCAAAAGATTCAGGTGCGAACACATCACTGAGTTTATCTCTAAGCTCACTATGTTGCTTTAACCTTGCTAGATTTTCCAAACAATAATCACGAGGAATATTTAAGCGCTGTGCATTTTCAGGTAATAAGGTTTTTGCAGGTGCAACAACAGGGCACTTGTTTATATGAATTAGCTTAACCGGAATAGGTTTTTCATTGGGCGCTAAATCATCATAGCGCGTATATAAACGTGCTTTAATATCATCACTGGTGAGTGAAAGTAACGGCTCAATATCTTGAGCTAAATCGACACAAATTACCGCATTTTTATTAACAGGGTGGTAACTAATAGGTGCAAACCAGCTAGTACAGCCATGTGCTGATGATATTTTAGATGAGGTATGCACAATAGGTGTCATATCTGCTGCATTAAGTAGCTCAGCGACTTGTTTTTTATTTTTTAAATTAAAGATGAAGTCATAAAGTTTTGGCTGTTTATCTTTAATCAATTTTGCCATAGCAATAGTGGCATAAACATCACTCATGGCATCGTGAGCCGCTTCATGGTTGATACCATTGGCTTTAGTCAATAACTCAAGACGAAAGCTCACCACTTCTTCACCATCTCGCTCAATGGTTGGCCACTCAATACCTTCAGGACGAAGTGCATAACACGCACGCACCATGTCAATAATATCCCAACGGCTATTGCCATTTTGCCATTCACGAGCATAGGGATCATAAAAATTGCGATAAAAAAGATAACGAGATACTTCATCATCAAAACGAATATTGTTGTAACCGGCAACACAAGTATTTGGTTGTGAAAATAGTGTATGAATCCTGGCAGCAAACTCTGCTTCTGATAAGCCTTCAGCCTGCGCTTTTTGTGGCGTAATGCCAGTAACTAGACAGGCTTCAGGATGAGGTAAATAATCCACAGGCGGCTGACAGTAAAACATCTCAGGCTCACCAATAATGTTTAGATCGAGATCAGTTCTTATGCCGGCAAACTGAGAAGGCTTGTCAAACCTTGTTGATATGCCCCAGGTTTCATAATCGTGCCACAAGATACTTGGCTGATTCATAGTGTCACTTTGTGTATTGTTTTGTTCTTTTTTAGTCATATAAATCAACTGATTAGTATTGGTTTGTGTGTCTTGATGTAACACTGCGTATCATCGTGTTTTCTACCGTTATAAATAAAAGTGTACCCAATTGTGACCCACAGAAGTGATTTTTTTGTGTGCCAGTTATAAAAATTTATAAGGCAGTGAAAATGGCACTAAGTGATTCAAAATTAGTATCTTTATTAAATAAAAAACATCTTAAACGTTTCGATATAGCTGACCGAGATGGACTCAGTATTCGTATTTCAGTCCATGGTAGATTAACTTTTCAGTATCGCTATAGGTATCATAATAAAGCAACTCGCATTGCTTTAGGTAGATATCCTGATATTTCTTTGAAGCAAGCGCGTGAGAAGATACCAGAATTACGTCAAATGTTAAATGACGGAATCAATCCTGCAGTGCAATTAAAGAGATCAAAAAGTGTTGAGAAAGTAAGGTTAGGGGAGTGTATAGATTTGTTTATGGATAAGCATGTATCAATGCTTCGACCAACGTCATAAGGAAACACCGCTTAAATAGAGGAGGTAACCGCGCAGCCAATAACGCATTATGGACAATTACCTTGGTTAGAGCACTCAGTGATTCAAGAACTCGTGAATATGTAGCGAGACGTACTGCTGAAGGTTTAAGT
>ERZ1048872.1718-NODE-1718-length-17514-cov-7.952002_pt1 | contig 17514 bp, 11 predicted proteins | sample MGYA00383100_ERZ1048872 | MGnify/ENA primary metagenome ERZ1048872 (study PRJEB29581, sample SAMEA5548370) | metagenome | biome: marine; feature: coastal; material: water | depth 50 m | study: Short-term variability in the microbial, nano- and picoplankton... | reverse complement strand
CATCTGCGAGAATCTCCCAGTTGACCTTGTTTGCGGGATCAGATGTTACGGTGTAATCAGAGAAACCTGAACCTGAGTCGGAAGCAGCGATACCCGTACCCCAAACACTCTGATTGACATCATCAATAAATACATTTAGGTCTGGTGGAGTACTTTGAAGATCCACGCCACAAGCGCCAACGACTTTACACGCGTTAGTAACATAAATGTTATCTAAGTATAAATCTGCACTGCCGCCCTGCACTTCAAGTACGAACGGATTGATAACAGCAGCCAGATCAACACCGGCACCACCGCAACAATCAACAAAACCGGGATTGGCAACTAAGTCACGAAATTTAATAGAGTAAGTTTTCCACTGACCAACTGCTATTTCATCAGTCGGCAAAGTGAATTCTCCAACATTTGGAAAACCACTATCTATCTTGATCACAATACTGGTGCCGTCTGCCAGCGAATTAACTTTCATATCGAAAGCCACTTCTCCGACGCCATCGCCGCCTTCTCCGCCCAATCGGTTATCGGAAAAGTCGAATCCGGTTTTCAACAGCGATGACTCGTCGTCGAAGACTTCAGAACCGAGATAAACGTTAGAGGTAGCACCTGATATTTCGACGCGCCATACTGTATTTTCCGCGTCATCTGGATCTTGAAAAAGAGGGTCGCTTACCACTGTGGCTCCATCGCCTGTAAAACCGTCTGGAACTAAGGTATTGGTGGCCTCTACACCGCCCGCGCTAAGCGTTAAGACGGCGGGCGCATCTTCATAAAGGTCGAGGCGTTCGATGTAGGGCTGAGCAGTTTCAACATCTGCCAGTGGTCCACCATCGTTGTCCTCGAGGGGCACGATATTGACATCACCGCTCCCGCAACCTCGACCCGTATCGGGGTTAGCGTTGACACATTCCATCACGCGGACATAGTCAATTTCCATAACCTGTGGAAATGCAGTTGTGCCATCAGGACTGCCTACCGGATTACCGCCAATCGCTAGGTTCAAAATCAAGTGATACATCTGATCAAAAGGTGCATCCCTAGGACCCTTCTTGAACGCGCCTAGTGGATCGTAAAATCCCTCTTCATCAGCGGGGAAATAAGTGTACCAATCGTCGGAGGTTTGGGTTTGGAAATGAACGCCGTCGACAAAAAACCGGATTTTGTCTCGTTCCCACTCTACGGCATACTCTCGAAACCCTTGAGTTGGATCAGTGCCGTCATCAAAAGCTGAACCCGTCCCGTTAAATGGTAGGGTTGGAAGCCCATAGTGGGTCGTGCTACGCACTGCTGTGTTTCCGTTTACGCCAAGGTTAAAACCTTCGACGATGTCTATTTCCCCCGACAGTGGCCAAGGTCCATAAACAGTCGGATCGCTATGATACAACCAGATTGCGGGCCAAATACCCTGCCCACCTGGTAGCTTCGCACTCACCTCGATTCGACCGTAGCGGAAATCAAATTTGCCGTTCGTGTCAAGCTTGGCTGAGCTAAAAGAACTATCTGCTTCTCTTCGTCCTTCTATTCTCAAAACGCCATCGGCCAGTGAAATGTTGTCTGCCGAGTAAACTTGCTCTTCGTTATTCCCAAAGCCACACAGCTCTGGACAACCATCACCGGTGATAACGTTCCATCGGCTTGAATCGATACTAGCGCCGTCGAAGTTGTCCTCAAACACGGTGACATATTCTATGACAGGCGGGTTGAATTCGCCCGCTGGCACGCTATCGCTTGCGCCACCGCAACCCGTTAAAAACAACACTGTTGCTATGAGCAAGGCCTTCGTCTCTAACTGCCCGCACCACGATCTCGTTAGTGATCCTGTGTACATCCGCTACCCCCTTCGGAAACTTTATTTTTTAATCTAGGCCTCAATCGGACCTAAAGATATCTCTTTACGACTTATTAAAAATCACGCTTGGAATGACAACGCTGTCAATACTGCTCAGTTTGCGAGGCGCTGACAGTCTTTCCCTTTTATATCAACCATTGCCTTATCACCACCTAATGCTATCTCTCAGATTGGCCGGTAGAGCGTTACCCAGTTAGGGCATATCTTCCGCTCAGAAAACTGACAACGTTGTCATTGTCCCCTTTCATTTACGTTTGTCAACCCCATATCGCCTCTTGTAGGAACCTTGAGTAACTCGACTCGCTCGACCAACGTGCTTGTTCATGCGCTCGTTGCCCGACGAACCTAGCCCGGCCAGCATTTCGAACTGTTTGCATGACTTACCGACCTGATAATTTTTTACGCAGCACGACCTAAATAGATTGCTATCCAGCAACGCTTTAACCTCATTCGTCAACGTTGCATACAACGTTTGTATACTGCTTTGTCGATAAGGACTATTGGCATTCGACCCAACAACCAGCAAATAGGTCGTGAGAATGCGCGACAAAAGCGCGAGGTGGGACGCCTTTGCTTCAGTTCTTTATTTCCATTTAACCTGTTTCTTGATGCTTTTTGGCAAAGACTTTTATTCAGTGTTTTCATTTAACTTGTTGACTAATGATTCAGAAACAACAAGACTTCGCCTCAAATGAGCATTCCAAACATCAAAAAACCGACCATAACTGACGTTGCAAAAAAAGCGGGCGTATCCATCAAGACAGTGTCAAGGGTCATCAACAAAGAGCCTAACGTATCTGATGGAACGCTTGAAAAAGTGCAAAGTGCGATTGACTTACTCAACTACCAACCAAATTTTTCTGCTCGACAACTGGCCGGAAACAGGTCCTTTTCGATAGGGTTACTCTACGAGAATCCGCACGAGTTCAACTATATGAAAGGCGTCCTAGACGGCGTATTTGAGGCTTGCACGAAAGATGGTTACTCGCTGCTGCTACGACCATGTCACTTTCCCGTAACTGCTCTGCTCCACGAAGTTACACAGTTTCTGCAGCAAACTCAGGTAGATGGCGTAATACTGACTGCACCACTTGGTGACGTGCCGGAATTACTAAACCTTCTCCGACTTAACAACACGCCATTTGCACGAATTTCTCCGAGCGACAAATCTCCATCAGGCACTTGGGTAAGTTCTAACGATCTCGGCGCGAGTGAAATGCTCACAAACTATGTAGTGTCACTCGGTCATCGCAGAATCGGATTTATCAAGGGGCCTGCTAACCATAGCGCGACACAACTAAGATACGAAGGCTATCGTAATTGCATCAAGCAACACGGCATTGTGTTTGAACGAACGCTCGTAAGAACTGGTTGGTTCGATTTCGAGTCAGGTCAAAAGGCTGCGCGCAAATTACTGTCACTGCCAAACCCTCCTACTGCCATTATTGCTAGTAATGACGACATGGCATCGGGTGTCATCCAAGTAGCACATGAATTAGGCATGGCGCTACCTAGTCAACTTTCAGTTGCCGGTTTTGACGATACACCACTTGCGTCTCGGCTATGGCCGCAGTTAACCACGGTCAAACAACCGATTTCTGAAATGGCATCAGCAGTCACCGGCTTGCTCATGAATGATATAAGAGATAAAACCCAGAAAGCGCAACACCGACGTTTCGAATTTGAACTAGTCGTACGTGACTCAACGCTACCGCCTAAATTTCTGTAAAACACCAACGTCTCTGATTTCGTCCAGAAATCGCATTTGCCACTGACAGTAAACGCTATTTTTTCAAATACTAATTGACAACGCTGTCATCTGGACATTAAATGTGCCAAAAATTTGGCCAATCGGCAAACATCAACAACCAAAGATATACAGAATTGATTGGGTAACGACTGCAATTGCCTCAAGCATCGGGCAAGCAAACTACACACAGCTAAACGACACGATGCACTTTCGTAGACACTGGCATAGCAGCACCAACGACCACTCAATCATGGCTGGCAGCATAATTATGGAGTTAAAAAAATGAAGCAACTACCTTTAGACGAAGCAGGCAACATGCAGGTAGACCAATTGCTGTCACGGATGAGTCTGGCGCAGAAAATTGGCCAAATGACGCAAACTGAAAGAATGACAGTGACGCCTGAGGAGGTAAAGTCCTTTCATTTGGGCTCAGTTCTCAGCGGTGGCGGGTCCGCCCCGGGTGAAAACCAACCAGCTGACTGGTTGTCAATGTGTGATGAATATTGGTCTGCTTCTATGGAAGAAGATAATGATCACATTGCCATACCGATTCTTTACGGTGTGGACGCAGTTCACGGCCACAACAATGTGAGAGGCGCAACACTCTTCCCTCATAATATTGGGCTTGGCGCTGCTAACGATCCCGAATTAGTTCACAAAATTTCTGAGGCAACAGCAAACGAGATGCTAGCCACAGGCGCTAACTGGACCTTTGACCCTGCACTGTCAGTCGCCCGTAACGACAAATGGGGCAGAACCTATGAAAGCTACAGCGAAGATCCCGAAATAGTCGAACGATTCGCACCCGAGGCAATCAATGGGCTGCAGCGTGCTGGTGGTGTCGTTGCTTGTGCGAAACATTGGCTGGGAGACGGGGGCACCTCACACGGCCTGGACCAAGGAAACACCGTTTTACCTGAAAGCGAACTCGTCGCTTTGCATATGACTCCCTACCTCCCAGCGTTTGACGCGGGCGTCCTTACAGTGATGGCATCGTTTAGCAGTTGGAATGATGATAAGTGTCACGGACATAAATACCTGATCACCGACAAATTAAAGCATGAGTTGGGATTTCAAGGATTCGTTATCTCTGACTGGGATGGCATCGACTACACAACCGAAGACTATTCAGAGGCGATAAGAATTGCGTTGATGGCAGGCATCGATATGTTCATGGTCTCGGAAAAGTGGAAGAAGTTTATTTCTCTGATGCACGAGCTTGCGGCCTCGGGAGCTGTACCCATGAGTCGCGTAGATGACGCCGTCCGCAGGATTCTCAGAGTAAAAGTAGCTTGTGGCTTATTCGAAAAGCCCAAGCCGTCAAAGTTTGCCGAAGCATATCAATCTGGTTATGGTGGTAGTGATCACCGCGACATTGCGAGGGAAGCCGTTCGTAAATCTCTCGTACTGCTAAAAAATGAAAACGCCATCCTCCCCCTCAACAATGAGGGAAAAATTTTAGTACTAGGCAAAAACGCGCATGACCGCGGCCATCAATGTGGCGGGTGGTCAGTCTCATGGCAAGGCGAGAGCGGGAATGATCATATCGAAGGGGGAACATCTATCTGGGAGGGCATAAAAGCTGTTGCGCCGAACGCCACTCTCAGTGAAGACGGCTCCGCTGCAAACCCAGCACTACACGATGTCGCCGTAATCGTCATTGGAGAAACACCCTATGCCGAAGGTATGGGAGACATTAGGGAAAGTGACAACATAATCGTCGAGGCGGGGTCAGCTATCAATGGATTGATTTCACCACTGGATCCTTATGGCGACACACTAGTTTTAAATGAATTACACCCAGAGGATCTAGCAGCAATCAGAAATGTAACTAAACTTGGCATACCTGCTGTTGTCGTTCTGATATCAGGAAGACCGCTCGTTGTAAAAGCTGAGTTAGCCGAGTCAAGCGCGTTTGTCGCGGCATGGCTACCCGGCTCTGAAGGTCAGGGCATCGCTGATGTTATATTCGGCGAATATGACTTTGAGGGTCGACTTTCATTTTCTTGGCCGGAAAATGCTGCTGACAATTTCAACCGAGGTGATGCGAACTACAAGCCGCGCTTCGAATATGGATTTGGCTTAAATTACAGGGACGATGCTGATCAAGCGCAGTCTCACTTAACTTCCACAGAACATTCGACAGAGTATAGAAACGCGGGATAAAACATGAATAAGCCAACGCACTATGAAACGCTTGAAAAAGATCGAATACCGTTCGTCAGCAAGCTGATCTATGGCATTGGTGGCTTTGTAAATAATCTACTAGCAGCCGCAGCCGGCGGCATGATGATTGTGCTGAACCTAGGACTAGGCATGAACCCCGCATTGGTCGGCCTACTCGGCGCCCTTCCCCGCCTGACAGACGCACTCACTGACCCGCTAATGGGCTATATTTCTGACCATACCCGCTCGCGCTGGGGGCGGCGTAAGCCATACATTTTTATAGGCGCGATCTTGGCTGGTGTCTTCTTTGCCATGTTATGGCAGCTACCCGAAAATCAAAGTGAGTCTTTCTATTTTTGGTATTTTTTGGGTGGTTCAATGCTCTTTTATTTGGGCTACACAATTTTCGCTACGCCCTGGGTCGCACTTGGGTATGAATTGACCCCCGATTACCATGAGCGAACCAGATTAATGGGTGTGCAAAGTTTTATGGCACAAACGGCCTATTTAATCGCACCATGGTTTCTGTGGTTTATGCAGTGGGAGTTACTTTTTGACAGTCTTGCAGAAGGCGCATCCTGGCTTGCTATCGCAGTCGCTGTCGTAACGATTGGCTTGGGTATCCTGCCCGCGATATTTCTGAAGGAACGGTTTAGCGAAATTCCAGACCCAGCGCATAAAACATCAGAGCAGAAGGCAACACAACAAGACGAAAGAAACCTGTCAAAAAGCACACTGATTGAGAACGTCAAAGATTTTGCCAACAGTTTCGTGACAACATTACGATCAGGGCCCTTTCTGCGGCTGTGTATCGCGACTTTTCTCGTCTTTAATGGCTTTATGCTTGTGTCATCTTTTCAGTTCTACGTCATCATTTACTACGTATTTGGCGGCGATCAAGCAGAGGGGGCCGTCTATGCCGGCTATGTCGGCACTATCGGAGCTATCGCAACATTCTGCATTATCGTGTTTGTCACCTGGTTAGCCACGAAAATAGGAAAGCGCAGAGCGTTTTTTTGCTCCACCGGGATTTCCCTGTTCGGCTATGGTTTAAAGTGGTTTTGCTATGACCCCGAATACCCTCTGATGCTGTTAATACCGGCACCATTCATCGCATTCGGTTTAGGCGGCTTGTTTCCGATCGTTAGCGCAATGATCGCGGATGTCTGTGATCTCGATGAGCTCGAAACAGGAGAACGAAGAGAGGGAATGTTCGGTTCCATATTTTGGTGGGTAGTCAAGCTTGGCATGGCAGCAGCGCTTGCCGCTGGCGGCCTTTTACTTAATGCAACCGGGTTCGACGTCGCATTGGGCGGCATGCAAAGCGAGGATAGCATCTTCTTAATGCGCGTCTTTGACGCCTTTATACCCATGTTGTTTTCAGGTATCGCGATTTGGACCATCGTTGGTTTTCCCATCACAGAGGAAAAAGCCCATGAGATACGCGCACAGCTAGAACGGCGTAGACAACAAGAAGCGTAGCCAAGGAAGCAAATCGGCAACACATTGACCTTTTGCTCAAGTTATCGCACTACAGCGGTAAGCCACGAGCGTGATTAAATGGCGAAGCTGATTGTTAACTTGGCTATCTGAGCAAGGAGCTTGTGATTATTTAGGAAATAATGCTTGTTTTGTAAGCTTGAGGTTTTCTTCAGCCTGCTCGCCTAATTCGAGCGCCAAACCAATCTGCAAACCATCCAGAAGCGTCAGTTGCGCAAGGCGAGAACTCATCGGTGTAAAAACATTTGTATCCTCCGGAGGATGACAGTCAAACACCCAGGTTGCCACTTTGGCCAAGCTTGAAACGGGATCCGTTAGCGCGATAATGGTTGCACCTCTGTCTCGGGCACATCGCATGCCTTCGACGACGTCAGCCCACTCACCCATGTGCGAGATGACGACGTAAACCTCGTCAGAACGTGCAATCGCCGATTGCTGCAAAATTGTTTGTGAATCGAGCGCAGTACTGCAGGGTATGCCCAGCCTAAAAAACTTATGACATGCATCTCGCGCAACATAACCCGAAGCACCCAGACCAACAAATATCAACTGACGCGATATTGACATGGCAGCTAACGCAGATTTGAAGGGCATACCCGAGAGGAGTGTACGCAAGTCAACTAGCGCGCGAATGGAACTTTCAACCACCTTAACGACTGCTTCGTCAGGGTCATCGGAGACGCCGACGTCATTATGAAGATAGTTATCCGGTCTTTGCATATCAGCGACCAAGTGGATTCTAAGATCTCTAAAACCCGACATACCCATACTTCGGCAAAACCGAATAACCGTTGGCTCGGAGACCTTTGTCGCTTCGGCAACTTCACTAATCGACGCATTAACTGCACCCGCGACATTCTCGATTATCCACTCGGCCACCCGTTTCTCAGATCGTGAAAGCTGGCTCAGTTGCCGCTCAATCCTATTAACCACGGAATTGCCAAACAGGTCCGTTTCGCTTTTGTGTTTGATCGTTTTTTTCATAAGTATCATTGCCGACAATCGGGATATATGTAGTGAATTTACCTTTAATTTGAATGCAAATCTAGATATTCATTGCTCTAAAAGCATTAATGTAGTTTAATTACATTTCGGGAGATGAAAATATGGCTCAACTAGTTCCGGTCGATACCTTCGACCTGATTATTATTGGCGGCAGTGGTGACCTTGCGTTGAGGAAGCTGTTACCGGCACTTTATCATCGAGACTGCGACCAACAGATCACAGCTGAGAGCAGAATCATCGCCGTAAGCCGAGCAGAAATGACCCGCGAAGAATATGTTGAAAGTGTTCATAGCGCGTTAGTCAGCAGCCTTGGTTCAATCGACGAAATCAAGTTCAACACGTTTGCTAACAGACTTACCTACTTAAACTTCGACGTGCTTGACCTTAGTTGCTGGTCCCCCCTGTCTAGCCTGCTCAAAGGTCGTGAAGACATCATCAGGGCAATCTATCTTGCAACACCACCGACATTGTTTGGGCCTGTCGCTCAGGGGTTCAAAGATAATAACCTCATGATCGAGAACATGCGGATCGTGCTAGAGAAACCCGTCGGAGATAATTATGCGGCGGCAAAAGCGATTAACGACGAGGTAGGTGCTTGTTTTCCAGAAAATCAGATTTTTCGTATTGACCACTATCTTGGAAAAGAGACAGTACAGAATCTACTCGCATTACGTTTCGGCAATTCGCTGTTCGAGCCACTTTGGCGACGGGAAGTCGTTGACCATGTACAGATTACAGTCGCGGAAGACTTAGGGGTTGATAATCGAATCGAGTTTTATGATGAGATCGGTGCCCTCCGCGACATGGTTCAAAATCACCTTTTACAGCTCGTTTGCTTAGTCGCTATGGAGGCGCCAAGCAGCCTAGACCATGAAGCCGTTCGCGACGAAAAACTGAAAGTCCTTAGAGCCCTCAAACCAGTAACCGATGCCATGGTGAAATCGAATACAGTACGCGCACGCTACGCCCCGGGCGCGATAGATGGCACAGCTGTTCCAGGATATGAAGAACAACTCAAAACAAAATCTCAAACTGAAACATTTGTCGCATTAAAGCTAGAGATAGAAAACTGGCGCTGGTCTGGCGTACCCTTTTATCTGCGGACCGGCAAGCGCTTGCCAATTAAACATTCGGAAATAGTCATTCAGTTTAAGCCCGTTCCACACGCGATTTTTGACGAAGCATCATACGATACAGTGCCCAACCGGCTGTCAATTATGCTTCAACCTGACGAGGGTATTAAGCTTACAATTATGGCAAAAGAACCTGGTCCCGGCGGGTTTGACCTAAAACCTGTGTCACTTGACCTAAGTTTCGAAGAGACCTTCGGCGTACATTACCCAGACTCCTACGAACGATTAATCATCGAAGTCATGCGCGGCAATCCAGCACTTTTCATGCGCCGTGATGAAATCGAAACAGCTTGGAAGTGGATTGATAACATTATCGCTGGGTGGCGTAACGCAAGACAACCACTGGATACTTATGTCGCCGGCTCTTGGGGACCCACGGCCTCATCAACCATGCTGGACAGAGACAACCGTGCCTGGCAACAAGACTAGTAAGCAGTGAAAATATTTAAGGATAAGTCAGCGGCGTCAGCAGCAGCGGCAAAGGTTATTGTCGAGCAGCTCGAGAATAAACTTTCTCAATCAGGAAGCGCTTCCCTGATGGTGAGTGGTGGGAGCACACCACTACTATGCTTTGAAGCTTTATCAAGCACGCCGATTTCTTGGTCCAATATCGATGTTTTTCTGACAGATGAACGCGACGTCCCAACTGACCACCCGGCAAGCAATGAACGCATGCTGCGGGAAAAACTCATGGTGAATTTCGCGAACAAATGCGCATTTGTGCCGTTGTCAACACGCGACACACAACCCCACAACCGCCTCGCCTGCGTGCTAGTAGGTATGGGGGAAGATGGGCACTTTGCCTCATTGTTTCCCGACTCTCCGCAACTAGCGGAGGGACTTTCCTCAAGTGCTTGCGCTATCCATGTCTCAACGCCTTCAAGCGAATATCCTCGTATCAGCGCGACGTTGAGTACCCTGACGAATAGTGACCTCATTGTTCTGCTGATTTTTGGCGAAAAAAAACGCAGGATCGTTGAATCACCTGATGGTTATCCCGTAGCAGAGTTACTGCGACAAACCCGAACGAATGTAGAGATTATTTGGGCACCATAAGAATCAATCAATTCAGCAAGATGCAGACAACGAGAGACGATAACCAATAACCAATCTAAACACCGAGAATCAACATGCACCCACTGATAACAAAAGTCACAAATGACATCGCATCTCGAAGCGTCGATAGTCGACAGGCTTACCTGAACAAAATCAATGCCGCCGCTCAAAATGGCAACGATAGATCGCAAATGCCGTGCAGCAACCTCGCGCATGGTATCGCAGCATGTTCAGCAGAGGATAAGCTCTCCATACAGCAGGCAGACCGTCTCAATATCGGGATTGTTACCGCATATAACGATATGTTGAGTGCACACCAGCCTTATGAAAGTTATCCCAATATTATTCGACAAGCTGCAAGTCAGGAAGGCGCGACGGTACAAGTAGCTGGTGGTGTACCGGCCATGTGCGACGGCGTAACACAGGGTCAAGACGGCATGGATTTATCTTTGTTCAGCCGTGATGTTATTGCGCTGTCGACAGCCGTTTCTCTTTCACACGACCTATATGACGCCGTCGTTTGCTTGGGAATCTGCGACAAGATCGTTCCGGGGCTTTTGATCGGTGCACTATCATTTGGTCATCTACCCACCATCTTCATTCCAGCCGGCCCAATGACGTCCGGCCTACCGAATAAGGAAAAGGCGCTCGTCCGTGAAGCGTTTGCCGAGGGTTCTGCTGACCGTAACGATCTAATCGCCGCGGAGTCCGCTTCGTATCACAGCCCCGGAACATGCACCTTCTACGGCACGGCAAACAGTAATCAGATGTTGATGGAGTTTATGGGCTTACAGCTCCCGGGCGGTTCCTTTGTCAATCCAGGTACCGACTTGCGAGAGGCGCTGACACAAGCGGCGACGCGTCAGGTTTTATCGATTACTAAAAGCAGTAATAATTACGCTCCGCTTGGACATGTCATCAGCGAAAAAAGTATTGTAAACGGTATTATCGGTCTTCTCGCGACGGGCGGCTCGACCAACCATACGCTTCATCTTGTGGCAATCGCCCGAGCCGCCGGTATCAACATCAACTGGTCAGACTTCGCAGCGCTTTCGGCAATCATACCGCTCATGGCTCAGGTGTATCCAAATGGCATGGCAGATGTGAATCACTTTCATGCTGCTGGCGGCCTTGGTTATATGATTGATCAATTGCTTCAAGCTGAGTTACTTCATAATGATGTCATGACGATTCTTGGGGCAGACATGTCTCGCTTTACGAGCTCACCCAAACTGGAAGGTGGTGAACTCAAATGGGATCGGGCGCCTGAGAAGTCGGTCGACCGCAGCATACTCAGATCACCTGATGCCCCTTTCCAAAAGGAAGGTGGGCTTCGCGTGGTTGAAGGTCCTACGGGACGAGCAATTGTCAAGGTGTCAGCGGTAAGCGAGGAACATCGGCGCATTACAGCACCGGCTAGGGTCTTTATTTCACAAGCTGCTTTTGCTGAAGCATTTGATTCAGGAGAACTGAATTCGGACATGGTGGCAGTAGTACCCTTTCAGGGACCACAGGCTAACGGCATGCCTGAACTACACAAACTCACACCCTATCTAGGTGTATTACAGAACAAAGGGTTCAAGGTCGCACTGATGACTGATGGACGCATGTCTGGTGCATCAGGGAAAATTCTTGCTGCCATACAAGTAACGCCTGAAGCCAAAAATGGCGGCTTAATAGGCCGAATTGAAGACGGTGATATTATTACAATAGACGCTGAAGCTGGTAAAATGATCGTCAACGCCGACCTCACAACACGCGAGCCACGGATGCACGACACCTCCGCTAACAACATTGGAATGGGCCGCGAGCTCTTTTCCTCATTTAGAAAAGAAGTAGGCACAGCTGAGGCTGGCGCGAGTATATTTTAGGTTCAAAAATGGATGCTACAAACTTATTAAGTGATATCAACGTTGTACCTGTCGTTGTGATCGAAGACAAAAGGATCGCTGTTGACTTGGCGCTTACTTTGTTCGACGCGGGGATCAAAGCCATAGAGATAACCCTGCGCACGACAGACGCACTAGACGCTGTCGAGTTAGTCGCTAACAAAGTACCTGATATCATCGTTGGTGCTGGCAGCATCAGGCAAGTAGAACAATTTGACGAAATCTTGAATCGTGGCGCACAGTTTGCCGTTAGCCCGGGCGCAACCAGCCCCCTCGTTTCAAAAGCTAAACAAATCAACATGCCTTTTGTCCCGGGCGCAGCCACCGCTAGCGAAATACTTGCGCTGATGAATGAGGGATACATGCTTCAGAAATTTTTCCCCGCCGAGCGGCTCGGCGGTATCCAAATGCTGAAGGCACTCTCCGCGCCATTACCCGAGGTAAGATTTTTCCCAACAGGAGGGATCAGCGCTGAGCTGGCACCACAATACCTGCAACTTAAATGCGTCACTTGCGTTGGCGGTAGCTGGTTTATACCACCAACGCTGCTTAACAGAAAAGACTTCGCTCAAATCAAAGTAATGGCACGCTCTGCCGTGGAGATCACCAGTGTCTGAAGTCAGCCTTCTGATCGGCGATATCGGTGGCACTAATGCACGCTTTGCATTAACTCACCACGACATGGAAGGTTATCACGAGGAAAGAACACTAAAGTGTGCTGACCATGAGTCATCTGAATCAGCTATTTCAGCTTTTCTTGAGATCGCAAATGCCCCAGCACCCGCAGTGATATGTTTAGCCGCTGCGGGACCAACTAAAGAGGGCGAAGTTGACTTGACCAATAACCATTGGCATCTTCGCGAATCATCTTTAAAAAAAACATTTAAGGTCAGCCACGCAAGATTACTGAATGACTTCGAAGCAATCGCTTATAGCCTGCCAACGTTGACGGATTCCGATCTCATCACCGTCGGACTGAAACCTGCACATGATCTTTCCTCCCCAAGCTTCAATGTTGGTGCCATTGGACCCGGTACCGGTCTAGGCGCAGCCGGACTGATACGTCGAGATGGACATACCATGCCCATAATTACCGAGGCCGGCCATGTCGGTTTCGCACCGGAGACAGCACTTCAAACCGCAGTCTGGGAGATACTTCGCCACAGATTCGGACGTGTATCCGACGAGCGTCTGATTTCCGGCAAAGGTGTGGAGAATATATATTATGCTTTAGCAGAGATTTACGATGAACCGAGCGTACGACTCGAGGCAGCGGAGATTTTCGAGCAAATGAACAAAATCCCGATCGCGACTGAATCGATTAATCTGTTCTTTGAAATTCTCGGACAGGTAGCTGGAAATTTCGCCTTGGCACATGGAGCCTACGATGGCATCTACATTGCCGGAGGCATCGTGCAAAGATACCCACAACTGCTACATCAAAGCGCTTTCAGAGCCAGCTTTGAAAACAAGGGACGTCACCGACATATTATGGAGCAAATCCCAACATTGCTTGTTCAACATCCCCAATTGGGATTGCTTGGCGCGTCTGTGATTGCTAAGTCGCTTATCTAATCGTCTGAGACCCGCAGCAGAACGAGTGCAGCGTTAACCTATATCCCCATGTACATTATTCTTCACAGCCCAAAGCGCAGCCTCCACTCTTGAACTAAGAGATAGCTTCTTCAGCAAGTGCTTTACATGCACCTTTACCGTAGCCTCTGCTATGCTGAGCTCCCTTGCTATCAATTTATTGGACTTACCCTTTGCGATAAGACCGACAATACTTTTCTCTCTAGGCGTCAGTTCAACTTGATCTGTTAGCTCATCAGCCTTGTCTTTACGTAAGGCCTTGGCCATGATGCCTGCAAGCTTGGGACTAAAAACTTGCTCGCCGAACGCGGCTTGTTTAATGGCTGGTAACAAGTATTCCGGCTCACTGTCTTTCAACAAGTAACCGTCAGCGCCCGCCATCAAAGCAGCAGTGACATGTGCCGGGCTATCCGACACCGAGAATATGACAACTTTTGTGGTAGCGCTCATTTGCTTGAGCACCTTAAGTGTTTCGATCCCGCTCATACCCTTCATGTTAAGATCCAACAACACAAGGTCAGGGTGCACCTCAAGCGTTTTGTCTATCGCCTCTTGGCCATCTCCAGCCTGAGCAATCACTCGAAGGCCTTCCTCCATTTCAATCAATTGCGCAACACCCTGCCGAAGCATCGGGTGATCATCTACCAACAAAATTTTAATCAAGATGCCTGCTCCAACTTTTGCTGCGGTAAATCCTGAGCACTTGACGAAAAAATCAGCTCGACCGTCGCTCCTTTGAGTTTGTTATCGTAAAAGCTAACATCACCGCCGAGTACTTTTGCTCTCTCTCTCATGATGACCTTGCCGTAATGATCAGCGCCCACTCCTGCGCTGCCAAACCCGATGCCATCGTCTGCCACAATCACCCGAATCTTCCTATAATCAATTACCGCCAGCTCAATTTCACAATGAGCGGCGCTGGAATGCCTAACAACATTGGATAAAGATTCTCGTACAATCTGTAACACATGTATTTCTTCGTTCGGCGTTATCGGCAGCTGCGCGTCCGGGTAGTTGAGCGTGATTAAAATATCGCTACGGTCGGAAAATTCAGAAACTGTTTTCTCCAGAGCGCTTTTTAACCCCTCATTTGACAGTTGTAATCTAAAAGTCGCGAGTAGCTCGCGTAGCTGTTGATATGCTGCATCGATACCAGTTTTGATATGAATCATGGTGGCATCGAGTTCGCTATCATTATCTCCTTGGGCCTTAAGCATCTGCATTCGACTAAACTGAATTTTCAAATACGATAACGATTGCGCCAGCGAGTCGTGTAACTCTCGAGCAATCACCGTTCGCTCTTCCATCAGGATTAATCGATGGTGTTGATCCTGCCTTTGATCCGCATCGAGTGCGGCTGCTAAATTATCGGCGATTGCCTGCAGTAACGATCGCTGAACCTCGGCCAGTGGCTGCTTCGAGTAAACCATTAGCCGGCCGTAAAAATTCCCCTGACGCTCGACTATAAACTGACTAGCGGGCCCTGATTCCGACTCAGTCAAGGGCAACCCCACACTAAATCTGAGATCAGCGCTGACATTAGAAAAATCGAGTTGTACTTTCGCGGGTTGAAAGTAAGTGTCTATAAGCTCAAGGGCTTTCTCGACGCGGTCGGTCAGCGAGTCGTCGCTACTGAGTATTCTCGATATTGAGTATAGCAGTGCCAACTCATCCCGGGCATGTTCCAGATGTTCTGTCTTGTCGAGTATCTTTTCCTCGAGGTTCTGGTACATGGCCTCCAGTCCCTCGGACATCTGATTACAAGTGTCAGCAAGAAGCGATAGCTCATCATTTCCTTCAACCTTGATTCTCTCGCTGAAATCTCCTTTTTGAACACGATTAGCGATGACCACGAGTTTCTTTAATGGCGCTACGACATTAGTATTTACGTCGGAATACCCTAGCGCTACGATAATAATAGTAAGCAACAAACTAATTCCCTGAAATAATCGCAACAACTTGAACTTGCTTTCTGTCCGATCTGCAAGGCGCCCGACAAGCGCATCAACCTCAACAACGAACATGTCAATATCCAACAGCAGTTGGTCTAGATCGGGCTCTGAGTGCCTCAGCTTCGCTTTAAGGTTGATCCAGCTTTGTTCAAGCCTTAAATAATCTTCGGCTAGCTCTTCGTCGTCGACATTCCGCAGGTATGTACTCAATACTGGTCGGTAAAACCTTTCATCAAACTCTGCTATTCGGGCTTCCAACATGCTTGAGTTATTTTGAACAACATTATCGCGATTCTCATTCAATAATCCTCCCGCAATTCTGTACGACTGCATTCGGAGCGATCCCGTCAGATCAATTCTCACAGCATCATTTTCCACGCTCTCGGCAGTCAGGTAAGAACCCAGCATATTAAGAGTTGCAAACATCAGCACTGCACCAAGTGTCAGTCCAATTCTGTTGATCAATGATTGTCTAGCGTCGCCTGCCATTTAGCCGTTTGTATACGAGTTAAATAAATGAATGTACTGAAGTACGTTGAGTCTACCTATTAAAGCTGAAATTAGACTACCACTTTAGTGGTATCTGGCAAGCTATTAGGGAGTAGTGAAAAGTATCTCTTGATCTAGGTCAAGGGAGTTTCGCACGGGCCTGACACTATTGCGCCAGTCCCAACTATCAAGAAACCGAAGACATGCTGAATCACCAACAAAAGAAATGGTCAGTCCTTTCAATGAACACCTTGGCATTTGCTTGCAACTTTGCCGTCTGGACCATGTTTTCGATTATCGGTATTAAAATTAAGCAGGAACTAAACCTTTCAGATACGCAGTTTGGCGTACTCGTTGCTACGCCAATTCTCACTGGTTCGATTACACGCTTACCTCTAGGGTTGTTGACCGACCGCTTTGGTGGACGCGTCGTGTTCTTCATACAAATGATACTTGTTGCCATACCAACCTACGGCCTCGCTTATGCAAATGAGTATTGGCAATACCTTGTCATAGGACTGTTTGTGGGTCTCGCGGGCGGCTCCTTCGCGATAGGCATCGCCTACACTTCTGCCTGGTTTGAAGACAAACGCCAAGGCACAGCAATGGGCATTTTTGGTGCTGGCAATGCGGGTGCTGCGATCACTAACCTCGTAGCGCCACTCATTCTTGTTGCCTTTGGATGGCGAATGGTTCCCCAAATTTATTCAGTCGCTATGGTCATTATGGCGCTCATTTTTTGGGTGTTCACTTATCCTGATCCCGCACAGCAGGCGCGTCAAACATCCGGCACCCACCTGTCTTTGGCTTCGCAACTCGCCCCATTAAAAGAATTGCGGGTCTGGCGCTTTGGCATGTACTACTACTTCGTTTTTGGTGGTTTTGTTGCACTCGCGCTGTGGCTGCCCAAATACTATGTTGGCGAATATGGTATGGATCTCAAAACAGCATCTCTTATCACCATGTGCTTCACCCTGCCCTCCGGGTTGATACGCGCACTAGGCGGATGGCTGGCTGACAAGCATGGCGCCCGAAACGTTAACTGGGGTGTTTTCTGGATCTGTCTGGCCTGCCTCTTCATTGTTTCTTATCCGAAGACTACCTACATCGTTGAAGGTATCAGTGGCAATCACCA
>ERZ1048872.1699-NODE-1699-length-17612-cov-5.606937_pt1 | contig 17612 bp, 9 predicted proteins | sample MGYA00383100_ERZ1048872 | MGnify/ENA primary metagenome ERZ1048872 (study PRJEB29581, sample SAMEA5548370) | metagenome | biome: marine; feature: coastal; material: water | depth 50 m | study: Short-term variability in the microbial, nano- and picoplankton... | reverse complement strand
TTTTTTTGTGCCTTTATTTTTGACCTTTCTTCATCCTTTTTAGCCCCTTTTAATACATTAGCGTCAAACTAATCTGTTGTATGTCTGATCAAAAAAAAGAACTCTTTTTACTCGATGCATTTGCCCTAATTTTTAGAGCTTATTTTGCCTTCGCGCGAAACCCTAGAGTTACTTCGAAAGGGGTGGATACTTCTGCTATCTATGGATTTTTATTGGCTTTGTTTGATGTACTTCAAAAGAAGAATCCTAGCCATGTAGCTGTGGTTTTTGATTTGCCAAAGCCAACTAAACGTCATGAAATATTTCCTGAATATAAAGCCAATAGAAACGAAACTCCCGAAGCTATTAAGATAGCTGTTCCCTATATAAAAAAGATACTTGACGGTCTTAACATACCTGCTCTTGGAGTAGAAGGTTATGAAGCCGATGATGTTATAGGCACGCTAGCTAAAAAGGCAGAAATGGAAGGTTATACAACCTATATGATGACCCCTGATAAAGACTTTGGTCAGCTTGTTTCTGAGAATATTTTTATGTTCAGGCCGGGGCGATCGGGAAATCCGCCAGAGGTTTGGGGCGAAAAAGAGGTTTGTGAAAAATTCGGTATAGAACGCGTTGAGCAAGTAATTGATTTTCTCGGAATGATGGGAGACGCAGTAGACAATATACCTGGATTACCTGGTGTAGGACAAAAAACAGCTCAAAAGCTTTTAGCTCAATATGGAAGCTTAGAAAAAACTCTTGAGAATGCAGACGAGATAAAAGGGAAGCTCGGAGAGAAGATACGTGACAATAAGGAACAAGGAATTCTATCTAAGCATTTAGCGACAATAATGTTAGACGCACCAATTGAGTTTGATGCAGATAATTTGTTGCGTGGTGATCTAGATAGCGACATAATTAGACCTCTATTTGAAGAACTTGAATTCAGAAGTTTGTCACGAAAGTTAATGGTAGATGATTCTTCTTCAAAGAAAGAGACAGAAGTTAAGCAACCAATAGTTTCTAATGGTTCTGGTCAAGGTGACTTGTTTGCGGCACCGGCAAACCCGGTTTCATCAGAAGTAAGTGGGTTTAAAGATTTGAGCAATACAGATCATTATTATCAGTTAATAGAAGATATAGATGACGTTAAGGCTCTTTGCAGAAAGTTATGCGAACAAGTAGAAGTTTGTTTTGATACTGAAACGACTTCTTTAAATGCTGTAGCGGCAGAATTGGTTGGTATTGCCTTTTCATTTGCAAAAGGAAAAGCGTACTATATAAATATTCCATCTGAAAAACTTAGGGCCATAGAAATTCTTCAATATTTGACCCCTTTCTTTGAAAATGAGAATATTATAAAAATTGGTCAAAATATTAAGTACGACATAGAAGTTTTGATGAATTACGACATCACTGTGAAGGGAGAATTATTCGATACCATGTTAGCCCATTATCTAATTCAGCCAGACATGCGACACAATATGGACGTGTTGGCTGAAACCTATTTGTCCTACAAAACTCAATCTATTGAGGAGTTAATTGGCAAGAAAGGGAAGAAGCAAGGCAGTATGCGTGGTGTAGATCCTTCAAAAGTTGTTGAGTATGCAGGTGAGGATGCGGATATTACTTTGCAATTGAAAGAATTCTTTGCGCCTAAATTGAAGGAAGACAAGGTTTGGGAACTTTATAGAAATATTGAAACGCCTTTGATTAATGTCTTAGCGGATATGGAGCACAAAGGTGTGAAAGTGAATGAGAGTGGTCTAAAGATCTATTCGGAAGAGCTTCATAAGGAGCTTCTAGAATTAGATGCTTCCATAAAGGAATTGGCAGGAGTAGACTTTTTAATTTCATCTCCAAAGCAATTGGGTGAAGTGCTTTTTGATAAATTGAAGTTAGTTGAGAAGCCTAAAAAGACGAAATCAGGCCAGTATGCTACAGGAGAAGATATTCTGGTTTCATTAAAAGGGAAACACGAAATTATTGACAAGATTTTATCTTTTAGAGAAATTGGAAAACTAAAATCTACTTACGTTGATGCTTTACCTCGAGAGATAAATCCAAATACCGGAAGAATACATACATCATTCAACCAAGCTGTTGCAGCAACTGGACGATTAAGTTCGAATAACCCGAACTTGCAGAATATTCCTATTCGCTCTGAAAGAGGTAAAAAGATTAGGGCAATGTTCATTCCTTCTGATTCAGATCATGTGTTATTGGCTGCAGATTACTCTCAAATAGAGTTGAGGATTATTGCATCGATAAGCAAAGACAAAGCTATGATTGAAGCCTTTAATGCGGGAGAAGATATTCATACTGCAACTGCCGCGCGTGTCTTTGGGATTAAAAGTAAAGATGTTACCCGGGAACAAAGGAGTCACGCGAAGACGGTGAACTTTGGAATTATTTATGGTGTTAGTGCTTTTGGCTTGAGTAACCAAACGAGTTTAAGTAGGAGAGAAGCCAAGGAACTCATCGAATCTTATTTTGAAAGTTATCCTGGCATAAAATCATACATCGACAGTCAAGTGATTTCTGCAAGAGAAAATGGTTATGTGGAAACGTTGATGGGAAGAAAGCGCTACCTAAAAGATATTAATTCTGCCAATGCAGTAGTTCGCGGCCATGCTGAACGAAACGCCATGAATGCGCCTATTCAGGGCTCAGCCGCAGATATTATTAAACTGGCCATGATTAATGTTCATGCAGCTATGGCGGAAAAAGGGTTTAGTTCTAGTATGATTTTACAAGTACATGACGAACTTGTTTTTGATGCTAGATTGGATGAACTTGATGCTTTGAAAGAATTAATCAAGGATAAAATGGAATCGGCAGTTAAGCTTGATGTTCCATTAATTGCTGATCTAGGCACCGGCAATAATTGGTTGGAGGCACATTAATATATGTCTAAGTACTTCCTTTTTATAATACCTCTTTTATTAGCCTTTTCAGTGAAAGCTGCAAAGACGGACATTGTCGTATTAAAAAATGGCGACAGAATTACCGGTGAGATTAAAGAGCTTAAAAAAGGTAAGTTAAAATACAGTACAGACGATATTTCAACTATCTATATTGAATGGGATAATATTAGCGAAGTATATTCTTCTGCAACATTTGAATTTTTTACTTCGGCAGGAGAAAAGTATTTCGGAAGTATTGGATGGGCAAAACCGGGGTATTTTAGAATAGTTGGCCTTGCGACATCTATACTTACTCCATTGGACAGCGTTGTCATAATTTACCCCATTAAAAATGGATTTTGGCAAAGGCTAGATGGGAGTATTAGTATGGGTGTTAGTTATACGAAGGCTTCTGAAATTGGTCAAGGAAATACAGATATTAAAATCCTTTACAGGAATAGAAAGAGTGAGAACGAATTGAAATATTCGAACATTTTAACTTATCTAGAGGGAGTAACACAGTCAACGAAGCAAGACGCTATTTATTCTTATGAAAGATTGGTAAAGAAGAGAAGGTTTTGGAGTACTGGTGTGAGTTGGCAGCAGAACTCACAATTAGGAATTTTTAGTAGAACTGCAATAAACGGTCAATTTGGTAAAATTTTGGCAGCTTCTAATAGAAACACACTACACATGAGTGCTGGTGTTCTTCTTAATAGAGAGGTTTCTTACGATGACGAAACGAATCAGAATGTTGAGGGCCTATTAAAGATTTCATACGAGTTTTTTAGTTTTGATGACCCTAAGTTGACAATTTATACCCATTATTACTTGTACCCTAGTTTAACAATACCTGGTAGGGTTCGGCAAGATTTGAATACTGAACTTAAATGGAAGTTCTTTTCAGATTTCACTATCTCCTTTCAAATTTATGTAAATACTGACAGCAAGCCAATTACTATTGGAGCATCAAATTTGGATTGGGGTTTAATTACATCATTGGGGTATACTTTTTAAATACTATTTTACTAAGAAATATAATTTGTGAGAACTGGTTTAATTCTTTTTTGTTTGGTTTTTTGTTTGCATTTAAGTGCTCAAGACTTCTTTACGAAAGAGATTATTGAGACTTCTATTTTTGATAGTTCAAATGCCACTGCTCTTAAATATGATCTTCAGATAGTTGATAAGATATCGTTTCAGAAGCTATGGAAAAAAGAAATGGCGAGAGTTTCGAAGGGCGATTTTGAGGCAACTGAATTTCAGACTAAAATGACGGATGTGATAATTCCTTCTATACCTAAAGAGTCATATGCTACATACATAAACGCTAAAACCATTGAAGGTGGTCTTGAATTAATATTTGCATTAAAAGATTCTACACAGTTTGTAGACTTAAAAAGTAGCCCTTACAAAGAAGATGTTGAGGCATATTTTGAAGGCTTCATTTTGAAAGCTTATTTGCATAAACTCAACGGTAAGTTGAAACAGGAAACTACCAACTTGAATAGAATTAATAGCGACATCATAAAAGCTTACAAAGACATTGCAAAGAATGACAAGCTGATTTTAAAGTTAGAAGGTGAGATCGACAACACCAACAAACAAATAGAAAGACATGACTCTCAGTACGATGTTTTGCTGAATGCACTAGAAACTAGCAAGACGGAATTAGCAGGAACAAGCAAAGACAACGAGAAGTATAAAGTAGTTAAAAAAGAAGTGAAGAATTTAGAGAAAAACAAAAAGGTTATGGAATCTGATCATCTAAACAACAAAGAACTTGTTTATGATGATAAAGCTAAGATTGTAGTTACTAAAAATGCCATTACTGCTCTAGAAGCTTCAATTGCAAACTTAGGAGAAAGAAAAATTGATCAGAGGCAGATTATACTTGATTTAGAAGAAGAGATTTACTCTTTAAGTACACCTTGATATCTTCTAATGGAGTGAAGGCCATGTGTCAATGTGCCTGATTCAGAATTACGAATTCCATTATTATTTAATTCATCAATTCTTACTTGGCCGGAAGCATGAATGATTTTCGATTCTTTTAGAACAATGCCAACGTGGATGACTTTTCCTTTTTTATTTGAGAAAAATGCCAAATCATTTTCATGAGTATCTTCAAATGCAATAGATTCGCCTTGTTCAACCTGTTGTGATGCATCTCTTTTTAGCTGGATTCCAAAGGTTTTAAATACGATTTGGGTAAACCCAGAGCAATCAATCCCGTAAATTGTTTTACCTCCCCAGAGGTAAGGCGCATTTAAAAAAGAGAGTGCTGCATCACTTATTGATTTTAACCTTGAGTTATTAATTCTAGAATCAAGGCTATACTCTAAAACGGAGTTGTCTAAGTTGTAAAACGTAGAGCCAAAGGGTGCGACGCCATCTGTGTTTTTGCGCTTTATTTTAGTGAAATGACTTTTCGAAAATTTCTTTTCGGATGATTGAATTTGATCAAATTCATCTGGGCTAAGAGTAGATATTTGTTTCGTGTCCATCCAGCCTAGATAGTCATCGTTAAGGCATCTTATTTTTGTCCAATTGTCGTCCACAATTAGGATTTCAACAAGATCGCCTAAAAGAAGTTGCGATACTATTTCAGCCTGATCTTTTGCTTCAGATCTTAAGGGAATAACACTTAATTGACAAACTCCGTAGTTCATGAAAAAAGAGGGTGACAAGCACCCTCCTATTGTTTTAAACGTTTTCAATTACCATGGCAGAAGCACCTCCGCCACCGTTACAAATTCCGGCCGCTCCGTATCTACCATTGTTTTGTTTCAAGACGCTAATCAAAGAAACTATGATTCTAGATCCTGAAGAACCCAGAGGGTGACCCAATGAAACAGCACCACCATTCACATTCGTCTTGGCAGCGTCTATTTTTAATAATTCGATATTAGCTAAACCAACAACAGAAAAAGCCTCGTTCAATTCGAAATAGTCTATTTCAGAGATATCTAAACCAGCTTTTCCAAGTGCTTTTGGTAATGCCTTTGCCGGAGCAGTTGTAAACCATTTTGATTCTTGTGCTGCATCAGCGTATGCTGTCACTTTTGCAATTGGAGTAAGACCTAATTCATCAGCTTTTTCACTACTCATTAAAACAAGCGCAGAAGCACCGTCATTTAAAGTAGACGCATTTGCAGCAGTGACCGTTCCTTCTTTTTTAAATACTGGTCTGAGTTGAGGAACTTTGTCAGCTTTAATATTCTTGTATTCTTCGTCTTCAGAAATAACTAAAGCATCACCTCTTCTTTGGGGTACCTCAACAGGAACGATTTCATCTTTGAACCTACCTTTAGCCCATGATTCAGCACTTCTTTTGTAAGACTCCAATGCAAACTCATCTTGTTGCTCACGGCTAAAATTCATACCCTCAGCACAAGTTTCAGCGCAAACACCCATATGGACTTGATTGTAAACATCTATTAGACCGTCTTTAACAAGGCCATCCACCATTTTAATGTCACCTAATTTTTGCCCAACTCTACTGTTGGGTAAATAATGTGGCACTGAAGACATGTTTTCCATTCCACCAGCAATAACAACTTCAGCATCTCCGCTTTTAATAGCCTGTGTTGCAAGCATTATGGATTTCATTCCTGATGCACAGACTTTATTAACAGTTGTGCAAGGTGTACTTTCGCTTAATCCAGCAAAAAGAGCAGCTTGCCTTGCTGGAGCTTGACCAACATTTGCTTGAAGTACATTGCCCATGAAGACCTCTTCTACTAAATTGGCATCAAGCTTAATTTTATCTAAAGCACCTTTTATGGCAGTTGCTCCTAACTTTGTTGCGGGTACAGACGAAAGTGCTCCTCCGAAACTTCCCATCGGTGTTCTAACGGCCGATACTATAACTACTTCTTTCATATTAGATCTTAAAAATTATCCTGTAAAACCAGAATTAAAGCGTTAATAATTGCGGTAGCGAAGGTAATGATTTGGGTGTTTTAATTATATAAATTGCTCTCCTATTCTTAAGGGTAGATAAGTATGGAAAAAATATTTCTTTGGGTACAAGGTCAGAACAGGAAGTTGTTGCAAATATTCATGTTGATATTGGCCTCTTTAGCCATTTCCCAATTTATTTCTAGAGAGCTTCATTTTTATGAATTTGAAAAAGGTAAGCCTTGGATACATGACGATCTAATTGCACCATTTACTTTTTCTATTCTCAAAAGAAATGCGGAATTAGAAACAGAGAAAAAGGGATTGGAGGCTACGCGTGACTATTTTTTCGGAATTGATGATACACTTGCCGAGTTCAGTATTGACCAATATGGGACTGAATTAAATGCTACTCTTTCTCAGTTAGACTCTTCAACTAAAATTGGATTAAGTAATAATCTCTCGGCTAAAGGGAAGATGATTTTGAGTAAGGTTTATAAAAAAGGAATTATTGAGTCGCCCGAAGCTCTCTTAAACAGGGAAGATAAAACCATCTTTTTGAAACAAGGGGTTACCAATTCCCAAAAGCGGTTTACAGAGTTTTTCACCATAAGTGAGGCAGCAAGTTTTATTACTCAAGAATTACTCGCTAAAGACAGTTTGGAAAGCAGCATACTTGGACCGGTTCTTAAAATGTCCCTCAGGCCAAATATTTATTTAGATCGTAATTTGACAGACAAAAGTTTAGAAACAAAGCTTGCATTGGTACTCCCTTATAATGGGCAAGTCCAAGAAGGCGAGACTGTTATTTTCAAAGGAAATATTGTTGATGATCTTAAATTGAGTAAGCTTAATTCATTGAAATTGGCTTACGAGGGTTCCTTTTGGAAAAGAGCAAACTTCATTATTATTTTCATGGGTAGGACACTTTTATTACTAGGTGTATTTTCCTTAATTTATTTATTTATTTCAAAGTATTATTCTGAGTTGCTACTGAATAATAAAAACCTTGCTCTGATTTTGGTTCACTTGATTCTAGTCGCAGGGCTCACAGCGCTTATTAAACAGCTTAATCCGGAATGGTATTTTGCGTCACCAATATTGCTTTTGCCAATAGTCTTTATGTCATTCTTCGACAATAAACTTGCAACGGTTCTGAGTTTAATCGGAATCATGATCATTGGGTTCTTGGTTCCAAACGGATTTGAGTTTATCGTTATCCAAGGGGTAATGGTATTGGCTGTGAGTGTCACGTATCAAGGTTTTTTAAGAAGAGGTCAGTTTTTTGTGACTATCGGAAAATTACTTGCAGTATATGTTTTTACATATTTGATTTATACGCTTATTCAAGAAGGATCATTTGAAGAAATGCAATACGAAATGCTCATTCTGTTTGTCATTTCCTGTTTTATAGGGTTGTTTGCGATTCCCATTTTATATATCTATGAAAAATTGTTTTCACTTTTATCGGATACTACGTTATTGGAATTGTCAGATACGAACAATAAACTTTTAAGACAGCTTTCAGAAAAAGCCCCAGGGACATTTCAGCATACATTGCAAGTTGCCAATCTTGCAGAGAAAGGAACTCATGCTATTGGCGGAAAGACACTATTGGTGAGAACAGGGGCGCTTTATCATGATATTGGAAAGCTTCTTAACCCTCAATATTTTGTTGAGAATCAAACTACAGGTGTCAATCCGCATGATGAGTTGTCTTTCAAGGAAAGCGCTGAAATAATTATTGGGCATGTACTCAAGGGAATAGAGCTTGCAAGGCGTTCAAAATTGCCTGATGAAATTATTGACTTCATCCGGACTCACCATGGGTCAACTAGAGTAGAGTATTTTTATCGAATGTATTTAAAGAATTTTCCTAGTGATGAAGACGTGGTTAGAGAGTTTACTTACCCTGGGCCAAAGCCTTTTTCGAAAGAGTCAGCGGTATTGATGATGGCCGACAGTATTGAAGCTGCTTCGCGTAGTTTGAAGGAAAAAACATCAGAGAGTATCAAAGATTTAATAGATAATATTATTTCGAGCCAAATTTCTTTAGGGCAATTTGACAACGCAGGATTAACGTTTAAAGATATAACTACTTTAAAAACAGTCTTTTTAAAAGCACAGTTAAATGTCTACCATCTAAGGATAGAGTATCCCGATTAATTTTTATTAAAATAGGTTTGGTGTATTGGTTAATGTTTTTACATTTGCCGCCCCAATAACATAGGGAGGAGAGGTGGCTGAGTGGCTGAAAGCGGCACCCTGCTAAGGTGTTATACTCGCAAGGGTATCGAGGGTTCGAATCCCTCTCTCTCCGCTGAATGTTTTTTGGAATTCGGGGTGTAGCGCAGTCCGGTTAGCGCATCTGCTTTGGGAGCAGAGGGTCCCAGGTTCGAATCCTGGTACCCCGACAATATTCTTCAAATTATGAAGGGTACGAAAAGGTTGAACTCTCCTCAAAAGAGTTGGAAAGGGCTCTTAGCTCAGCTGGATAGAGCACCTCCCTTCTAAGGAGGCGGTCCTAGGTTCGAATCCTAGAGGGCTCACGAAAAAGCAAACCTCCTTTTGGGGGTTTTTTTATGCCTTTTAGGGTTCTTTAGTCCTGATAATCAATGGTTTGCAAATGTGAGGATTAATTACATTTGGAAATAAGTAAGAGAAATGTAAGAGAACCACACAACCATTTTAGATGTCAGTAGATGTCGGTAGAGGTAAATTTCACCCCATTTAGATGTCGGTAATGATGTCGGTAGACGTTTTAAAAACAACACTTGCGCAGTATATTTTCACAATCAAGAGTCATCGGCTACCCAACGTTTAACTAACCTAAGTGGCCGTTAATTTGTTTAACTATTTATTGTTAATAAATATTGGTACATTCATCATTTAAGCAAAGCGATGAGGGTATTTTCATTTCATTAAATGGGTCAAAAATTTCACTTATTTATAGTTTTCTGGATTGTTGGTTTTTTAGGCTATGCACAAGGACCAATGGCCGGATTTATTGTACACGGAGATACAAACGTGAGTTTAGTCAAAGTGTGCAATGGATATAATATTGATTTTTTCAATAACTCTACAGGTATACCCACTAGTTTTGATTGGCAATTCCCGGGTGGTACACCTCCAAGCTCTATCAATGCGAATCCTGTGGTTGATTGGGCTAATAATGGCCTCTACAACTGCAGTTTCACAATAACCTTTAGCGGTGGCCTTACCAATACAATTAACTTTCAAGTTCAAGTCGCGAGTAATACTACAACACCTGCTTTTTCATTTATGCCCGATGTTTGTGCTTCAGACCCGGCTTTTGAACTTACTTCAGGTAGCCCGGTGGGCGGTCAGTATTTTGGGCCAGGAGTAAGTGATAATAAGTTCAGTCCTTCAATTGCTGATACGGGTTATCATACGCTAGGTTATTCATATACCGCTCCAAATGGGTGCGTCGATACCGCATTTGGGACAATTTATGTTAAACCTGGACCAGATGCAATCCTATTAGAATTAAATAGCTTTAGTAATTGTAATGGCTTTTCAGCAGGAAACCCAAATTTTACAATTACAACTTTTGATGCGTCAACATCCCCTGATTCAATCATCAATCACAAGATAATTTGGGGGGATGGCACTCTAGGATGGGATTCGACGGGATTCAGAGTTAATGGCCTAAGTCACACCTACATTGGTCAGGGTATATATAAACTAAGATATATAGTAACCAGTGGCAATGGATGTACAGATACTGCCGAATACAGTGTGCTGAATACAACGAACCCTGCTTCATTGAACATTGTGAATCCTGGAGGCACTAATGGTTGTGCTCCAGTAACTGTATCTTTTCCTCTTAGTACAACAAATCAAGATTCAACCATAACATACACAATAGACTGGGGTGATGGTAAAGATACTACCTTCCCGCACCCTCCCCCTCCCACGGTTACGCATACATACGATACCACCAGTTGTATACTGCCTGGTGGATTTTTTAATATAACAGCTATTTCTCAAAATGCGTGCGTGACGACTCAGTCTACTGTGGCAGGCCCTTTTGTTACACAACCGGCTATTGCCGAATTCTCTCCTGTAAATGGATGTGTGAATGAGTTACACTCACTTCCCAATATGTCTGTTCCGGGTTTTGATAATGCTTGCTCGCGGTTGACAACATTTGTCTGGGATTGGGGAGATGGGACACCTCTGACATCTGTTATTTCTACAGCTCCTGTTCCACCGCCTGGTCAGCATATATGGACTTCTACTGGAATTTTTAATGTCACATTATGGGTTGTTTCTCCAGGTAGTCAATTATGCCCAGGAGATTCGATAACTTATCCTGTTTGCATTGGTGATGCTCCATCTAATACTTTAGTATTTATTGATTCCATTAACTGTGGGCCTTATATTCCAAATTTTACCAATAGTTCTGACACTTCCACGTATTGCGGCCCTTCAACTTATGGATGGTATGTAAATGATACAGCAGGTGTGAGTTTTACAAATGGAACGTCGAGCGGTGATTTCAACCCTCAAATTGAATTTTCAACGCCTGGTATTTATCAGTTGTCTTATTGGAATATAAACGAATGTGGAGGGGATACAACAAGCCAAAATATCGTTGTTCAAGGACCCCCTATTTTGGATTTACCTCCAAACTCTTTTCCATATTGTGATACTGTGACAATAGATTTTGCATTAGATTCTTTACACACCCCAACCGTCAATGATAATTATTCAGCAATTACGAGCTACCAATGGACGATTTCTCCTAAAGGATTTACTTACTTGAACAATACAGATTCTACTTCTCAGTACCCGTTGGTGCGTTTAGTTCCTAATATTTATACAATTGTACATCAAGTTACAAATGGTTGTGGTACAGCACTGGATACTCAAATAGTTGTAGTTAATGCCCTGACAAATGGGGGTTATCTAATTGACAACACTTTAGGCTGTAATCCATTGTCTGTAAATGTTCAAAGTACCAGTACTATGAATATTATGCATGAGTGGTACATAAACGGTCAGTTTTATACAACCGCGAGAGATACCGCGATGGTTTTGACGAATACTAGCTTGACAGGTGATAGTATTTATGCGATAGATCTTGTAGTAACGTCTGGATTGGGTTGTGTAGACACAATTAGCAAACTAATTACAGTGCGACCTTCTCCTTATACAAATTTTAGTTTTAGCAATTCTTGTTTTTTAGACACGACCAACTTTTATGATTCAACTATAGTTGCCTATGCGCCTGCTTCAAGCTGGACATGGGATTTTGGAGATGGTGGAACTTCGCAATTGCAAAATCCAAATTACTTGTATGCTACATCGGGAAAATATCTCGTAACGCTTTCTGTTGAAGATACTAATGGTTGTTTTACAGATTATTCAGATTCGGTATGGGTAAAATCTAAACCTACCGCTGGCTTTTATTTTGATTATCCATGTTTGCCAGATTCGGCATGTGTATTGGACTCAATTTTCTTTGTTAATACGTCAACTATTGATTCAAATGGCACGTCCATTAATCAATACATATGGGACGTTTATAACGATGGTGTTGTTGACGACACTAGTCAAAATTCGGTTTGGGTTTTCAATACCCCTGGAATTCATAATGTGAAACTTATAGTTGTAAGTGAATCGGGTTGCACGGATACAATAATACAGCAGATTCATATTGCACAGCCAGCAGCACCTTTTTTTACAATGAGTCAAAGAGGTGGCTGTACGCCGCTATCAGTCAGTGTGAATGAATTAAGCTCAGGTTACATAAATAATTACTTGTGGAACTTTTATACAGTTGATAGTTTTGGTGTTCAAACACAAGTCTATACTTCTATTTTACAGGATCCGAATCCTCTCCCGAATTTTGTTGCAAATGGTCTGACTAATACAACGGTATATGCAGAATTAACAACCGGGACTTGTGCATTCTCAGATACATATACGGATACCATATCTGTATTCCCAATTCCAATTCCATATTTCCAGATTAGTTCAGATACTGGATGTTCTCCATTAACGATTACAGTCCAAACTGACGGGAACGTTACAGGTCAGCCAGACTCTATAGTATTTAGTTATGGAGATGGCTCTGGGACATCAATTTTGCGACCTACAATAAATATATTACCAAATGGCGATACATTATATACTTGGAATCAAAGGACACATACATTTGTCTACAATGGGAGTTCTATAGATACAACGTATTATATTACTTTAAGAGCCATTAATGAGTGTGGAGATTCCACATTTACTGTGCCAATTATTGTAAAAACGAAGAGCGTACAATCCTTTTTTACAGCCAGTACAAATTTTGCATGTGCACCGCTGAATGTCAATTTTATTGACAATAGTTTTAATGCAAAAGTTGTTGGGTATTGTTTCGATTTTGACACACTCACAAACACATGTCAGGGAGCCACTGTTGTTGGGCGAAATGTCAATTGGTCCTATACAGCGTCAGGAACGTATGTCGTAGCTCAATTTACGAGTAACACTTGTGGGGTAGATACGTCTTTTCAAATTATAGAAGTTCTTCCAAAACCAAGTCCCCAAATTGCTTACGATTCGACTGTATGTCAAGATGAGCTAGTTATATTTACAAATAATACAATTAATAATGGGGGTAATATTTTGGGAACGTTCTGGGATTTTGGAGATGGAGATACCTCAATTCTTTCATCACCAACACATGCCTATGACACTTCCGGAGTATTCAATGTTTGTTTGACGATTACAACGAGCTTAGGTTGTGATACATCTATTTGTCTGCCAATTACTGTATACAATAAACCGCAGCCTGATTTTACTTTTATGGACAATCAGTGCTTAAACCAGCAGCCAATTCAATTTTTAAACAACAGTTATAATAGCCCTGGAAATATTATTTCTTATGAATGGGATTTTGGTGATGGAAATATTTCAAATCAACCTAGCCCCCAAAATACTTACTCCCTCGCAGGGACATATAGTGTTAGGCTAAAAATTTTAAATGATAACAATTGTGCAGATTCCGTGATTAAGCAGATTACTATTTTGCCAATTCCAACGACTGATTTTACATACACTTTCCAATCGGGAGATTCCTGTGGCGTACCACAAGTTGTTGACTTTGTCAATAATTCAAACAGTGCAGGTGGTTATATATGGGACTTTGAGAGTAATATATCTCCCACGGTTAATACGTCAACTGCTACACATCCGAGTTATATTTTTACACAGCCAGGTACATATGAAGTGAAGCTTGTAGGTACCAATGGCTATGCTTGCTCTGATACAATGGTTAAAACAATAGTCATTCACCCAGTTCCAACTGCTGATTTTATTCCGCTGAATGACAACGGTTGTGCGCCATTGTTTGTTGGGTTTAATAACACAACATCTTTAACTCAAGGGTTTAATGACAAATTATACTACACATGGTATTTCGGAGATGGCGATACTTCGCACACTAGATATCCAAATCATGTGTATCAATATCCAGGTACATATACAGTCTCGTTGGCAGTTAGAACACAGAATACCTGTTATGACTCGATAGTAAAAACAAACGTAGTAGAAGTATTTCCTGTACCAAACCCTGCTTATACATTTCAAGTTGTTAAGTTTGGTATCTACGACTTCAAACAAAATGCTACAGGTGGTGTTGCACCATACAAGTATAATTGGGACTTCGGAGATGGCACGTCCTCTGTCTTGAGCGATCCTAGACATGAGTTTTATATAAATCAAGTCAATTGGAATCAAGGGTTTAATGTGTGTCTAACAATTACAGATGCGAATGGTTGTGATTCTACATTATGCGATACAATTAATATTGGAGCGTTTACCTTATTCGTGCCAAATGCAATGGCACCTACAGCAAACAGCGAAGCATCTTTATTCTTGCCGAAAGGACAAGGGCTTGAAACATATAATTGTATGATATTCGACCGTTGGGGAAACCTCATATGGTCAAGTGATAAATTAGACCCTGTAACAGCAAGCCCTGCCGAAGGGTGGGACGGCACTGTAGATGGTGAGCCCATTCCTGCTGGAGTTTACGTGTGGCGCATAGATGCTACATTTGAGAATGGTGGGACTTGGCGTAGAGTAGATGAAAATGGAGAGATTCTTGGAAATTCAGGAACGATCACGATTCTCAGGTAAGAAGAGGTTTATTCTGCTTGCTATGATGGTGATGTTTGTGCTTCAAACGAAGGCGCAAGATCCCGTATACTCTTTATTTTATCTGAATAAGATGGCATTAAATCCGGCTTACGCTGGAGCCAATCGCGATTTGAACTTGTCCGTAATGTCTAGAATGCAATGGACTGGTGTTCCAGGTAAAATGCAAACAACCACAGCTTCTTTAGATGTGGCTTGCCCATCAAGCAAACTAGGGTTTGGAGCTATGTTCTATAACGATCAAGCCGGGGAAGGGTTTCTTACCAAGACACAAGGAACTTTTGTAATGTCGGCTAATTTACCTGGTCGTTATTCAAGGAACATTGGATTGAGAGGGTTGCGTGGCCGTAAATATATTTTTAGCGCTGGGCTGTCATACGGTGTTGGTCAGCGCAGAGTGGATTGGAGCACTTTGGTTTTTAGCGATCAAATCGATGAATTATTAGGCGTTTATAAACCATCTAACGCATTAATTGGTTCAGCGGAAACAAGCAATCTTGTTCATGATTTGTCCGGTGGAATTTTGTTCCGTTCGGAAATTTCTAAATCAGGAAGCTTTTTAAGTACAGGTTTTTCAATCTACCACATAAACAGACCTGTAGAAAGTTTTTATGGTGAAAATGTCACTATTCCAATTCGTTACAGCGGGCATTTGTATTTCAATATCAAAACATCGGGTAAATATAAAAACGGTACCCCCTCATTTTTAACGCTAGGAGGTAACTTTGACAATCAGGCGACTCTGCAAACTGCTCTAATGGGTGGAACATATACGTTTGGAAAAAATATACTCTTAGGAATCTGGTATAGAAATCAGAAATTTAATTTACCAAACTCCAATACAAATTCTGCTGTATTCAATATGGTCTACTCAATGAATTGGTTGAGTGTTGGTTACAGTTTCGACTTAACAACGTCTCAGCTTGGTTTAGATCAAACGTATGGTGCACATGAAGTTGGAATAAATATTCGGTTCGACCAAGTTTACCTATGTAAAAACAAAAGCAAGAGTAATCGCTCCGATAGAAAATGTTTCATGGTTGATCATAAACATTTGAAAAAGAACGAGCTGATTAACTTCCTTCCATAAATAGTTGATCGTGTGTTTGGTTATGATTCCAAGATGGTAACAAGCTGCAAGATGTTCATGTAAGATTTGGCAACTACAAAATAAGTGCGAAGTGGCCTTATGTAACATTGTATTAGAAGGACTTGTAAAAAATTAATATTTATAGCCGTGTATAAGCCGTTCCTATTATTCATGGAGTATTCTAGAATTTCTTGATCTCTTGAAAAATTACAGTTCAATAGTAAAAGCTGATTTATATTTGTGGCCTGACTTAGACGGAGCCTTTTTGTTTTAGAAATTAGATTTTGAGAGTAGGGGATACAGTGGTTTATAAAGATGAAGTAGGTGGTGGAGAGATAACTCAGCTTTCTAAGAATTTTGCATTTGTTGAAGAAGAAAGTGGCTTTGGCGACTGGTTTAGTTTAAACGAACTTATTGTTAAGGAAGAGATTCAAGTAAATTCCATTTCATCGAGAGCAATAGAAATAAAAGAAGGTTCAGGTAAAGCATCAAGCAAGCAGCATTCTAAAAATCACATTTCTAAATTCGAAGTCGATTTGCATTTGGACGCCTTTATGGAGCATACGAGAGGCTTAACGAATCATGAAAAAGTAACATTGCAAATGGCTGAGGCCAAAAGTGCATTGGCCAAAGCAAAGGGTAAAAAGTTCAAGTATTTGCATCTCATTCATGGCAAAGGTTCTGGAAAGTTGAGAGAAGAGTTGCACCTGTGGTTAAACCATCAAAATGTGGTGGACTACTACGATATGGATATTTCTGGAAATCGCTCTGGTGTTACGGAAGTCAGATTGTTTTAAATTACATTTGCCGTCAAACAGGGGGACCATATCGCTGTTCCGAGTAATCGGAAAAGAGGAAAGTCCGGACAACATAGGGCACCATGCTTCCTAACGGGAAGGATTTCACTTTGAGTGGAATATAGCAAGTGCAGCAGAAAGTAGACCGTTCCGATTTATCGGAATAAGGGTGAAACGGTGAGGTAAGAGCTCACCAGCAGGGTAGGAGACTATTCTGGCTAGGTAAACCTCATGGGGTGAAATGTCATGTACATTAAGACTTTTCTTCGGAAAAGCTTGGCGGCCCGCTGAGTTCGCAAGATTCTTAAGGGGTAGGCAGCTAGATCTTAGCAGCAATGTTAAGGGTAGATAAATGATAAGGGCTCTAATTTATTAGAGTAACAGAATCCGGCTTACGAACCCTGTTTTTTTTCTTATTTAGAATCGATTCTAAATAAGATTTCTACCTTATTTTAGCAGCTAATTTTAATTCCTTTAGATGTCTCTAAGTAGAAAACTTACTCCAAAATGGATGCTCAAGTATATTGACATTTATAAGAAGGAAGGTTTTAAGGCAGCGCTAAAAGCAGCAGGTTGGAAAGTGGTTCTGCTAATAATAGTTTACTACCTCGTAAGAGATATTACCTTATACATTGTAATACCCTATTTAGTTGCAAAGGGGTTCTTTAGTTGATTAAAATTCAAAGATCAATCCTATAGAAGGTAAACGTGTTCCTTGCGAATTCTCCAATGGTCTCAATAAGTATTTAGTAGGAT
>ERZ1048872.1695-NODE-1695-length-17692-cov-3.845042_pt1 | contig 17692 bp, 16 predicted proteins | sample MGYA00383100_ERZ1048872 | MGnify/ENA primary metagenome ERZ1048872 (study PRJEB29581, sample SAMEA5548370) | metagenome | biome: marine; feature: coastal; material: water | depth 50 m | study: Short-term variability in the microbial, nano- and picoplankton... | reverse complement strand
AATAGGAATAGTCGCTTACAGCCCCATGCAAGCGGGATTGTTGACGGGTAGATTTTCAAAAGAACGCGTTCAGAATTTGCCGGCCAATGATTGGCGCAAGGCAAACCCGTTTTTCACTTCCCCGCAACTGGAAGCCAATCTGAGCATTATCGAACAATTACGCCCTGTTGCTGCGCAGATGGAAATCACCCTCCCCCAACTCGCCCTGGCGTGGGTTCTGCGACGAAGTGAAATGACCGCCGCGATTGCAGGTGCGCGCCGTCCTGAACAGATTCTTGAAACAGTCAAGGCAGGGGAGATTGTAATTCCTGACGAATTGTTGCTGAAGATCGAGCGCATGTTGGGTGCCTGAAAAATTCAGAAAACCTAATCAGTGATCAGGTTGTAGTGTAGACTATAAGGTGATCTAATGATATTCAATAGTCTCTGGAATGATTGCAAAGAACTGTCTGCATGGTCAATTGCCAGCTTGACATGTTTTAAGGACACCCCTTAATGTGCTCTGCTCTTAACGCTGAATTGTGTTCAGCATGGAGTAAAACGGCTTACCGGCTTAAAAGATATAACAGGTTTCGAAATCGATGAACAAAGGCAAGATCGTTCAAGTTATTGGCCCCGTAGTGGACGTGGAATTCGCGGATCAGCTACCGGCTATTTACAATGCGTTGACCATCAACTACAAAGTTCAAGGTCAAGACAGCAAGCTCACTTTGGAAGTCCAGCAGCATCTCGGAGATAACTGGGTGCGTGCAGTGGCCATGTCGTCTACGGAAGGTCTGAAACGCGGCCTTGATGTTGAGGACACCGGCGCTGCCATCTCGATGCCCGTCGGTAACGGAGTCATGGGACGCGTTTTCGACGTGACCGGACAGCCAGTGGACGATCGAGGTCCATTCAAGGCTGACAAATATTATCCTATCCATCGTGCCGCTCCTGCTCTGGTCGATCAGGCCACAACTCCCGAAGTTTTGACTACCGGTATCAAGGTCATTGATTTGATCTGCCCATTCCTGAAGGGCGGTAAAGTCGGTGCGTTTGGTGGTGCAGGTGTAGGCAAGACTGTTGTGATCATGGAGTTGATCAACAACATTGCCAAACTTCACGGTGGTGTATCCGTCTTCGCAGGTGTGGGAGAACGCACACGTGAAGGTAACGACCTTTATGGTGAGATGTCCGATGCGGGCGTCATCAACCAGGAAAAGCTTGAAGAATCCAAGATTGCCCTGGTGTTTGGTCAGATGAACGAGCCTCCTGGCGCACGTCTGCGTGTGGCCTTGTCTGGTTTGGCCATGACCGAATATTTCCGTGATGAGAAGAACCAGGACGTGTTGCTCTTTGTCGACAACATCTTCCGTTTCTCTCAAGCAGGTTCCGAAGTGTCTGCACTCCTTGGACGTACTCCAAGTGCTGTGGGTTATCAACCCACCCTGGCGGCTGAAATGGGTGACCTACAGGAACGCATTACTTCTACAAACAAAGGTTCCATTACTTCATTCCAGGCGGTTTATGTCCCGGCGGATGACTTGACGGACCCAGCTCCTGCAACCACGTTTGCTCACTTGGATGCAACGGTGGTTCTTGAGCGTTCCATTGCAGAGCTTGGAATTTATCCTGCGGTGGATCCTCTGGCTTCCTCTTCACGTGCTTTGAGTCCTGACCTCATTGGTGAGGAACACTACCAGGTAGCCCGTGGCGTTCAAAATGTGTTGCAACGTTACAAAGATTTGCAGGACATTATCGCTATTCTGGGTATGGACGAACTTTCAACAGAAGACAGGTTGACTGTGTTCCGTGCTCGCAAGATCCAGCGCTTCCTCAGTCAGCCATTCTCTGTGGCTGAAGTGTTCACTGGTCGTCCTGGTAAACAGGTAGACGTCAAAGACACGGTGCGTGGCTTCAAGGAGATCCTCGAAGGCAAGCACGACGATGTCGGTGAAGGTAACTTCTACATGAAGGGTAAGATCGAAGAGATCTACGAGGAAGATTGATTCCTCTCTTCAATGGATCTTCACTTTTGATCCTCAACTCTTGCAGTAGCTATGGCTGATACAATGAAACTCGAGATTGTCACTCCTGAGGACAAGATTTATTCTGATGATGTGAACATGGTCACCTTACCCGCCAAGGAGGGTCAGATGGGTATTTTTCCCAACCATGTTCCTTTGATGACTCAGGTTGCAGCTGGTGAAATTCTGGCTCAAAAGGGTAGTGAGCAACAATACCTTGCTGTGGGCGAGGGTTTTGTCCAAATCACGGCTGACAAGATCTCAGTCCTCACTGACATGGCTGTTACTGAAGACAACATCGACGAAGCCAAGGCAGAGGAGGCTAAAAAGCGAGCTGAAGCGCGACTGCAGGAAAAACTCTCCGACGAGGAACTTGCAACCGTGAAGGCGGCTCTAGCTCATTCGATTGCTCAGTTAAGCGTGAAACGAAGGAAACGCATTTCCTGACATATCGTGATCGACTGAATCAAATTTCAAGCCCTGGTTTTCAGCCAGGGTTTTTTTGTTATTCAACCCAGCTTCAGGAAGTTGCCAAGCAGAGTTTTCCCGTGGTCGGTCAAGATGCTTTCCGGGTGGAACTGGACTCCCCATAGAGGCAGGGTTTTATGTCGCATACCCATGATTTCACCCTCTTCCGTTTCCGACGTGATTTCAAAGCAATCCGGTAATGAGGCACGGTTGACGATCAGAGAGTGATAACGCGTTGCATTGAACGGGCTCGGAATGCCTTCGAAGAGATCCTTGCCATCATGAATGATCGGTGATGTCTTGCCGTGCATGAGGCGGTGATTCACGACTATTTCCGCTCCAAAGCTATATCCGATACACTGGTGTCCAAGACAGACTCCCAGAAGCGGAATTTTTCCTGCATAGGCCATGATGATATCGTTGGATAAGCCGGCTTCCTTTGGGGAACATGGTCCCGGAGAAATCAGAATCCTTTCCGGGTTTTTTGCCGATATCTCATCGAGTGTGATCTGATCATTGCGATGCACCTCCATGGGCACATTCATTTCTCCAAGGTACTGAACCAGGTTGTAAGTGAACGAATCGTAGTTGTCGATAACCAGCATCATAAAGCCAAATGCTAATTGATAGAGGATTCTTACCCGTATCAAATGCAAACCCAGCTTAATAAGGCTGCCTCGATCTCGGCAATGGTTTTGTTCTTAGATTCCAAGTACAGGAACTAGCAGAATTTGGTTTTCCATCCAATTTGAATCACACGCTGCTACTTCTCCTGCCCATGTTAACAGTGGCTTTTTTCCTTAGTTTCCATATGATTATCTCATGTCCCTTGTGAAGCAAAAGTATGATAACTTGCGATGTATTCGCTCCAGAGTGCTGACTGCTGGTGGATTAATGTTGTCCATTTTTCTTGTATCTGAATGGTTTGTCCACGCCTCAGAGCGGCCCAATATCATTTTCTTTTTGGTCGATGACATGGGCTGGCAGGACACCTCGGTTCCTTTTTGGAACAAGACGACTCCATTCAATCAACACTTTCGGACGCCCAATATGGAACGTCTGGCAAAACAGGGGCGGCGGTTTACGCAAGCTTATGCGTGTGCGGTATGTTCTCCTACGCGAACATCCATCATGACCGGGCAGAATGCGGCCCGCCATCGGGTGACGAACTGGACTTTGTACGAAGACCGCGAAACATCAGGGAAAACACCACGCTTGCTGCCTCCTCGGAATTGGAGAAAACAAGGATTGCAGCCTGGAAAAGCACCCACCTTGCCCGCAGTCCTGAGGGATCAACTGGGCTATCGCACCATTCACGCAGGAAAAGCGCATTGGGGAGCTTATGATACTCAGGGTTCGGACCCCCTAACGCTTGGTTTTGATGTGAATATTGCAGGTCATGCAGCAGGGGGGCCTGGACATTACCATGGTGAAAAGAATTATGGAAACGCTGACGCAGGCGGAAGGACACGACCTTGGGGGATACCCGGACTGGAATCTTATCATGGGAGTGACACTCATTTAACCGAAGCGCTGACTTTGGAAGCGAAGCAAGCCATTTCAGATTCCGTTGCCGACAACAAGCCTTTCTATCTTTACATGGCCCATTATGCGGTCCACGCACCGATTCAGCCACATGAAACCTACATGCCCAACTACAATGGGAAAAAGTATTCGGGCACCCGGATTTCCATTCCGGATAACGAAGCCCGCTACGCATCCATGGTAGAGGGCATGGATGCTTCTCTGGGTGATTTGATCCATCACGTTGAATCTCTTGGTATCTCTGAAAACACTTTAATTGTTTTTGCCTCAGACAACGGGACCTTGAGCCTGCACGCTCGTGGGAATTCCCCGAGAGATACGGGACGCGACACACATTCATGGCCACTGCGTGAAGGGAAGGGATCCGCGTATGAGGGGGGGACGCGCGTGCCTCTCATCGTCTCATGGGCAACATTAGCTCCCGGCTCTGAAGTGCAGAGGTCCTTGCCAATTCCATCCAATTCCATCTCCAAATCGCAATTGATCGTTGAGGATTTATTCCCTTCGATCATTAGATGGGCTGGCGGTAAAAGTTATCGCTCCGAGACAAGCGTGATCGACGGTGTTGATTTCACTGAAGCTCTTTTGGGTGAACCTGAGCCACATAGTCTGTTGAACGGTCGCGCTTTGGTTTTTCATTATCCCCACCAATGGACTGGACAACCAAAGGGCGGCTATCAGCCTCATAGTTCCATTCGCCAGGGTGATTGGAAGGCGATCTATTTTTACGAAAACCAAATCTGGGAGTTATATCATCTGACTCAGGATATTGGTGAATCGCTCGACCTGAGTCAGGCCTATCCTGGGAAACTTGAGCGTCTTGCAATGACGCTAAAACAGAAACTGATAGATCGTGGAGCTGACTGGCCTGTTCACCGGGAGCTTAAAAAAGATCTTCCCTTGATGCTGCCTGATACAATGAACTGACCTTCACTCAGTTAATCCTTTCTCCACTTTCAAGCGCAGCTGACCACAGGCTGCATCGATGTCGTGCCCTTTTTCTCGTCGAAGGGTTGCGTTGATCCCTCTAGATAACAAGCCTTCAAGAAAGGATTCCTGAATATCCTCTTCCGGTCGTGACCATGGCAATCCTTCGACGGTGTTGTAAGGAATCAGGTTGACCTTGGCATGGAGTTCCCGTGCCCAGTCTGCCAGTGGTTGAATTTGATTCAGTCCATCGTTGACGCCTTCGATGAGTATGTATTCGAAGGTAATCATTTTGCCTTTTTTGTTCAAATATTGCCGGCAGGCATCCATGAGATCCTGGATGGGATATTTACGGTTTATGGGCATGATGCGGGACCGCACTTCATCGGTGGCTCCGTGGAGTGATATGGCCAGTCGAAATTGAAACGGTTCCCGCGAGAGCGCTACTATCTGGGGGGCCAAACCACTTGTCGAAATGGTGATCTTGCGTGCACCGATATTGCATCCCCAGGGGGCGTTGGCAATCTTGAGTGCCTTCATGAGGTTCTCATAATTGGCCATGGGTTCGCCCATTCCCATGATGACTAGATTGTTCACCTTGCGCTCCTGACCCTGTTTCAGTTTCGGCTGAAAATGGTGCTCAATTGCAAGTAATTGACCAAGAATTTCCTCGGGTTCGAGGTTGCGCTTCCAGCCGTCCAGCCCGCTTGCACAGAACTTGCAACCATAAGCGCAGCCGACTTGTGTGGAGATGCATAATGTGTGCCGGTCACTTGCTTCACCATAGAGTGCTGGATTTGCCGGGATCAATACACTTTCGACGAACGCGCCGTCGTTCAGCTTCCAGAGAAACTTTTGAGTGGTGTCCTCCGAACCTTGCTTCTGCATGCAGTCTGGAAGATAACATTTGAAGTTTTTGTCCAGTTGTTCTTTCAGGTCTTTCGGGAGGTTGGACATGCTGTCGACTGTGATCGCACGTTTATGGTAAACCCAATCCAGAATCTGATCGCCACGATAAGCCGGTTGTTTCCAGGCGACGAGCTGGCTTTTCAGGATTTCCGGTGTGATTGATTGAAGGGACGGTAGCATGTCGGGAAAAGTTCAATACTCGCCGGTCGCTTACAAGCAACCGGCGAGTGAATCATTCGGCTATTCGCCGGTCAGATAATATTTGTTGGCGTAATCCTGTACCATGCGCCACGTACTGTATTCAGGTGTGATCGTAGACATGGATCGACGGATTTTTTGGATCCATTGGCGGGGTATGCCTGTGGAGTCGCGATTGTAGAAGCCCGGTATCACCTCTTTGGTGAGAACATCGTAGAGGTTGTTGCTGTCGACGCGGTCCTGTTCCTCAATGGAGTCAGGTTGCGAATCAGGACCAATCGCAAAGCCATTGGTTTCATCAAACGCTTCACGCCACCATCCATCAAGGATACTCATATTCAGACAGCCGTGTGCCGATGTCTTTTGTCCACTCGTGCCGGAGGCCTCCAGTGGACGTCGTGGGTTATTTAACCAGATGTCACAGCCAGATACCATTTGACGGGCAACGTGAACATCATAGTTTTCAATAAATACCAAATGACCGTGAAGTTCGGTGTGCTTGCTGAGATGAATGATGTGCTGGATAAAACGTTTTCCTTCATCATCACGTGGATGCGCTTTCCCCGCAAAGATGAACTGGATGGGATACTTTTTGTCCTTCACCAGCCTGACAATTTGTTCAAACTGCTGGAAAACGAGAGGAGCACGTTTGTAAGTTGCAAAGCGTCTTGCAAATCCAATCGTTAATACATCTGGATTCAAGAGATGATCAAAAGTGATGAAATTTTCACGTTTGAGACTTTGGCTTTGAAGCAGGAGACGGCGACGAGAAAACTCAATGAGTTCGCGCCTGAGTAATGACCGAAGGGCCCAGATTTCCTCATCAGAAACAAAGCCTGGATCTTCCATGCGATTCCAGAATGCATGTGTGTTCAAGTCGGTATCCCAATGCTCACCCAGACGACGTCGGAAAAACCTTCTCAGTGGCCCTTTCATCCAACCTGCTACATGAATCCCGTTGGTAATATGACCGATCGGTACTTCCTCGACTTTCTTATCCGCATAGAGGTCTTGCCACATCTGCCGACTGATCTCTCCGTGTAACTCGCTTACCCCATTGGCAGTTCGGGAGTGTTTCAGAGCAAGGACAGTCATACAGAAAGGCTCGGATTCATCTCCCTTGCGAACACGGCCCATATCCATGAACTCTTGGTGGGAAATCTTCAAGTTGTTTGCAAACTTGTGGGCGGCATATTGCACCAGATCACTGGTGAAACGGTCATGGCCAGCCTCCACAGGTGTGTGGGTGGTGAATATGCATTCCTTGGTGGTTGCTTTGCTGGCATCTTCAAGGGTATGGCCAGTGGCCATTTTCTCACGCATCAATTCGAGCGTCAGGAATGCTGCATGACCTTCATTCATATGGAAGACAGAAGGCTGAATATCGAGCGCGCGCATGAGTCTCACACCGCCGACACCCAAAAGCATCTCCTGCATGATGCGTGTTGTACTGTCGCCACCATAAACCCGCAGTGTAAGTTCCCGATGATGCTCTTCATTTTCAGGCAGATCAGTGTCCATGAGGTAAATAGGAATGCGTCCCACATTGACCTTCCAGACTTTGAATTTTACCTGGCTGGTCGCAATTTGAATCATGCAAGTGAGGTGTTCCCCTTTTGCATCAAGGACCGCTTCCATGGGCAAATTCCGAGGATTGAGACGAGAATAGTATTCCGTCTGCCAGTTTTCCTCATTGATCGTTTGCATGAAGTAGCCCTGTCTGTAGAAAAGGCTGATGCCAACAAACGGAAGTCCCAGGTCACTTGCAGATTTCGCGTGATCCCCTGCAAGAATACCCAGTCCACCTGCTGCGATTGGAAGTGTTTCATGCAAGCCGAACTCTGCTGAGAAATAAGCGACAGGTTTTCCCTCAAGTTTTTGAGCGTTCTGCGCTGCCCAGGTATCAGGCTCTTCCATATAGGCATTGAATCGTTTCAACACGTCTCGAACATCTGCCGCGAAAGCAGGTTCCTGGAGGCGCGTTCTTAATTCGTAGTCCGAAACCTCATGCAATACAGCAACTGCATTGTGGTAGAGGTTTTGCCATGCGCGAGGTGATAGCTTTTGGAATATTTCCTGGGCTTCCTGATTCCAGGTCCACCACAAATTACGAGCTAACCGGTTCAGCCCGTGTATCAGATCAGTCAATTCCGCTGAAGTCAGCGGTTCAGTTTTCATAGTCCAAGTTCAAATTTAAGGTTAAAAAAATCGGTATCTCCCGGTTTGGAAGAAACCGACATCTGAGCAAAGACAAAAAGGTCTGATTTTGCAATCTTATGTTTGTGGACTTTTCAAATTGAACGCTTCTCTCCTGATTCCTGGTGGCAATAGAGTGGGAGAACCTTAGATCGGATGATTCTGTTCCTCCTGGCGTTCCTTTTGTAAGCCGCAGTTTGTCGTCATTACGGTAGGATCAACGTTTGTCAGAGGAGATGCATTGAAAGCATGATAAAGCTCAATGAGACGTCCCTTCGCCAACTGTCGCAGACTACAGAAAGGCTAGCTTGTGCGTTTTTCAAGAACAGCTCAAAAAGCTCAAAATCGACCTTGTACAGATCCGACCTGATACTTTGACAACTTCAGTGGATGATGGCAGCCTGTTAAGTGTGAAGCTCTTGAATATCTGCCCAATCAGAAAAGTTTTCCGGATAATGTTGGTCGCAGTTTTACTCTCTGGTCTGCCTGAATTTTTACACGGAGCAGATCGAGTTGCGAACCAGACTTTGAACTTTCCAGACAAACCACCTGCTGCTGACTACGCCTTGGAGAATGCCTTTCCGGGGCTCAGGTTCTCCAATCCTGTTGCGATCGTTCAAATGCCCGATTTTGAAGATCGTTTGTTTGTGGTCGAGAAAGTGGGACGCATCAGGATGGTCACTCTGGGGGGGCAACCCGAACGTTCTACCTTCATGGGTTTGACGGATCGAGTCAGATCAGGCGGAGAACGAGGACTTTTGGGTTTGGCATTTCATCCTGATCATGCATCGAATGGATTCTTCTACGTGTTTTACACGGCGCAAGGGTCAGGCTCTCCCAACCGTCTTTCCCGTTTCAAGGTGACTCCCGATGATCCTTTTGCAGGCGATCCTGAAACTGAGGTGATCCTGATCGATCAACCGGATGATGCGGGAAATCACAATGGAGGCGATGTTCATTTCGGGCCTGATGGTTACCTCTATGTGGCTTTAGGTGATGAAGGAAACGCCAATGATTCACTGAACAACAGTCAACGCATCGAAAAGGATTTTTTCGCCGGGATTCTTCGCATTGATGTGGACAAGCGGCCAGGCAGTTTGCCTCCCAATCCACACACCGCAGTCTCCAATAACTACAGCATTCCGCCTGATAATCCATTTGTGGGAGCCACGACATTTCTCAATCGCTCAGTGAATCCTGATCAGGTAAGAACCGAGTTCTGGGCGGTCGGATTGAGGAATCCCTGGCGCATGGCCTTTGATCCCGTGACGGGGTTGCTTTACACTGGAGACGTGGGGCAGGGGCGTTTGGAAGAAGTGGACATCATTCAAAAAGGCGGAAATTACGGATGGAGTTTTAAAGAAGGCACCGCTGATGGCCCCGATGCTCGCCGGGCACCAGAAGGTTTTGTTGATATACCACCGATATTGGAATATCGGCATGGATCAGGACCCGATCGAGGCAACTCCATCACGGGAGGCGTGGTTTATCGGGGGGATCGATTGTCTCAACTATACGGGGCCTATGTTTTTGCCGACTACGTGAGTGGAAATATCTGGGCCATGAGGCACGAGGGTAATCGCCAGACAGATTGGTTTCATTTGGCACGGGATTCTGGAATTGCAGGTTTCGGTATTGATCCAACACAAGGCGATATCCTGTTGGCCGATCATAATGCAAACCGGATCATGAGGCTCGTAGGAACTGAAGCTACTCCGAATACCGGCTTTCCCACGACACTAGCCGACACGGGTGCATTCATTGATTTAGAAAATTTGACACCTCACCCTGGCATTGAGCCTTATGAGATCAACACGCCTTTCTGGTCGGACAACGCGATCAAGCAACGCTGGTTTTCAATTCCTGGCACTGATCCAGGTATCAGGTTCGAAAGGCAAGGTCCCTGGGGTTTCCCCGAAGGAAGTATCTGGATCAAGCACTTTGATCTGGAAATGGTGCGGGGAGACCCTGCTTCGTCTCGACGACTCGAGACTCGCTTTCTCGTGAAGCACGAAGATGGTGTTTACGGCCTTACCTATCGATGGGATGACTCACAGCAAAACGCATTCCTGGTAGATGAATCGGGCTACAGTGAAACGTTCCGTATTCAGGATGGTGAAGAGACTATCGAGCAAGTATGGCGATACCCGAGCCGAAGCGAATGTCTGGCATGCCATACACCTTCTGCAGGCTTGGTGCTTGGTTTTAACACAGCACAACTTAATCGTTCATTTTTGAGGGATGATCATGAAGTCTCTCAATTGTCATGGTTGAAAACAGCGGGATACTTTCACGCTGAACCTGAAACGATTGAGGCGCTTCCAGCGATGGTTTCCGCCGATGATTCGTCCGCAAGCTTGACTCGGAGGGTGAAGTCTTATCTCGCCAGTAATTGCTCCCAATGTCATCGACCTGGTGGTGAAGCTCTGGGACGATGGGATGCTCGTTATGAAACGCCCGTTTTGGAATCGGGTTTAATCAACGGCCATGTGGTGCGTCATGAAGGCCAGACGGATCGCCGTTTGATCGTTCCCGGTAATCTTGAAAAATCTGAGATTTATCAACGCATATCCAATCAAGGGTCACGTCGAATGCCTCCTGTGGGGAGCCATGTGCTGGATGTGGAAGGGATTGATCTTCTCAAGCGATGGATTACCGAAACAATACCACGCAAAACCTTTGCAGAATGGCAGCAACATTTTTCCAGCGCGATCCCGGTTCAGGAACTCGAACCAACTGGCGACGCTGACCATGATGGTTGGAATAATTTAAGTGAGTATCATTTGGGGACGGACCCTACCTTTGCATTAGATCGATGGCGTCTCAGGTTGGATGTTTCACGTGAGACATTGTTTATTCCAAACCCTCCAGGAATTGAATTGAGATTGGAATCGAGCCTTTTCCTGAGGAACGCTGTTGAATGGGAGCCGATAGAGATTTTAAAAACAACCGAACCTGTTTTTGGGTACAAGGGTTTGTTGGAATCCAAACTGGAAGGGTTCAATGAGGGTTCGAAATTCTATCGAGCCACCATTATCTTTCCTGAACTTGAATAATGGAGATGCTGTTTTCGATTGTTTGTTTTGCTGGTTTCAATTCCAGGATTGGTTCAGAATCAAAGCTCCTACGGCCGGAATACATCTCTGGTCAGATGCAGGAAATAAAGTTAGATGAGATTAATTGGCTACATTGAAGGGACGAATCATGCACGAACTTTTGGGGATTATCTTTATGCACAAGGTGTGGATAATCAGATAGAACGTGCACAGGGAGAGCGCTATGAGGTTTGGATTGTTCCTGAGGACAAAGTGGAAGTCGGTAAAAACCATCTCATCTCATATCAATCGAATCCAACTGATCCTGCCTATTTGGAATCAGCAGAGAAAGCACAGGAAAAACGTCTCAAGGCAGCCATGGAACAAGAGGCGTATGCAAAGAAGGTCAAAGGTCGGGATGCTATCGCTCCTCGTGGGAAGGGGCTCTCCACAGGCAGGCTGACGCTAGTGCTGATGGTTATTTGTGGAATCGTTTTTCTTTTTCAACAACTGGGATATCATCGGGCTGTCTTTCAACAACTAAGTATTTCAAATTGGACCCCGGGCGGAGGTTCGTTTGGTCTCGTTGAAGTCCGCAACGGGCAGGTATGGCGGCTTATTACTCCCATTTTCATGCATGGAGACATCCTGCATATTTTCTTTAATCTGATGTGGCTTCGAATGCTCGGAACAGTCATTGAGTATCGTCAGGGTTGGAAATGGCTGCTGGTGGTTGTATTGGTCACTGCATCCATTTCCAACATAGCTCAATACTACGTAAGCGGACCTTTGTTCCTGGGGATTTCTGGGGTGGTGTTTGGATTGCTGGGTTATGTGTGGATCAAGGGGAAATTTGACCCTTTCTCCGGTATGTTCCTCCCCCCAGGCGTAGTATTCATGATGCTTCTCTGGTTGGGGCTGGGTGTCTCCGGTTTTCTGGAGAAAGGTCTGGGTGTAGGGATAGCAAACACCGCGCACATTGGTGGTCTTGCCGTAGGGTGTATCATGGGGTATCTGAACACACTTCGAAAACGTTGATCTCTTGTGATGGAAGTCTCCGAAATCGTCGCCATCATTTTAACCTTGGCAAAGTATCTGGTCATCGGAGTAACCATTTTGCTAAGCGTGTTTATTTTGATCGCTCTATTCAAACCTTCACCTAAACACACTTCAAAACAAGACGAGACTCAGGAAGAATAAACTCTGGTTCAAAAAATAAAAACCACTTCGTGTCTCAGCAGCGTTTCTATCCTGTCATTGCCGGAAGGCGTGAAGCCACCCATCAGTCACCATCAGCATCTCGTATGCATTCAAGAACCTCAGCAGGGTGCGGCTCAGGTTTTACCTTTGGCCAGATCTTGAGGATCGTTCCCTTGGGGTTAATGAGGAAGGTGATGCGATGTATGCCATCAAACGTTCTTCCCATGAACTGCTTCGGCCCCCAGACACCATACTTGGTGACAATCTCCTTGGATTCATCTGCCAACAAGGTGAAAGGCAGTTTAAATTTGTTAATAAATTTCTGATGGGCTTTGACGGGGTCGATACTGACACCAACAACAACAGCGCCAGCATCCCTGAACTCCGCATGCAAATCTCTAAAAGCACAAGCTTCCTTTGTACAACCCGGCGTGTTGTCTTTGGGATAAAAATAAAGGACGACAAATTTGCCTTTGAAATCAGACAGGCGAACTTGATCGCCATCCTGTGATTCTGCCTCAAACGCAGGTGCCTTATCTCCCTCTCTCAATATCAATTCGATACCTTTTGCCATACCTCGGACCGTAACTTGATGAAGTAGTTTTTTGCAAGATTCGTTCCAGGCTCATGCAGAGTACCTGGGGTTTTATTTTGGTTCGAGCTGCACCATGGTGGCCCCCCATCCACCATTCCATTCAGGCGCGGTACGATGCGAGAGGACGTACGGGAGTTGATCAAGTACAGCATGCACGCCTTTTCTGAGCGCTCCTGTTCCCTTTCCATGAATGATCCGGACAGTGAAAATGTTCTTCTCGCGACAAGCTTCAAGGTAGCCGGGCACAAGCTCTCCGATTTCATTGGGACGAAACGTGTGGAGATCAAGTTCTCCGTTGATAGGTATTTCAATGGGGTCTTCAGATTCCATTTCAGAGATTCTTAAGAAGATAATTTCTTCGTTTCCTGGCTCGACTGCAGGGTGATTCGATAGCGTTTCTAAATGCTTCACAGCCCAAGATGCTCCTGGCTCCGTAATCGAAAACCACCACGGATCCGAGACTATCCTCCAGCGAATGAACGATAGTCAAAATATTCCCCCCCCCCGTAAAAGACGGTTTCAGGGGTTCGGTAATCTGAAAATCATCTTTGACCATTGGGGGGTGATGCATGACTTTGTTTTTCATATCAGTTTGTCCACGTAGCCATGCGGGAGCCAAATTCATCATGACATAGACCCCTCTGCAAACCCAGACTGTCACCTTTCTTTTGATCACACACTTTGATCATGATGCATGCAGCAAGATTCAATCAAGGATTGCTGGCGTCAGGCAATGGTTCGATTCGCCACATATCCATCACCGCCCATAGATTAATGGGTGCGACTGATTCACCCGGCTTCAGCAGGCGGACGCTTCCATCTGCAAACCCATAGTTCGATCCTCCGGAGTTCCTGTTGCCTCCTGTTCTGTGACGGTTTTGTTCGACTTCCTCAATATCATTCCCCCTGCCTTGATAGAAATCCATGTGAACGTGGGGTGAGTCCGATGCCTTCTCGCCAAACGTAATGGTATCGGAAGGATGACGAATGGTTGTGAGTTTCATTCCGTGTGGCCACAGGCCATTGGTGAATGACTGAAAATCTACCTTATTCTTCAAAGTCATGCGAAAGTAATCATTCCAGCCATTGATAAGATAACTTCGGTTCGACATGAATTTGTCGGCAGGACACTTCAGTAATTTGTGATTGAGGTAATAAGGGCGAAGCTTTGCCATCCAATTGCTTTTGAAACTACGGCTTACGGGAGGGCACTCGTCATTGAAATCGTCGGCATACATAGTGAGAGCCATGCTGAGTTGGCGTAAGTTGTTAACGCATTTGATTCTATTCGCTTTCTGCTTGGCAGAGGAAAGTGCAGGCATGAGCAAACTCGCCAGGATCCCGATGATAGCAATCACCACCAAAAGCTCTATCAAAGTGAATGCTGCGATAAGAGGTTTGTTGAATTTCATAGTCCTAGTTTTGCCTGACTAAATATACACCGCCTGTCATGTCAGGTTTCATTTTTCTGCTTGAAGTAGCCATGTTCTCTTATTTTGCTCATCTTTCTTATTCGCTGAAAATCATTTTTCGGTTGCGTTTCGAAGAACAGTTTAACCATAATGATCATAGTCCTCCTTTTGAAGACAGTTGCACCTTTATGGTTATTCATCTTGCGCAATCGGTAATCGCTCTCGAAAACGGGAGCATGAGTGAGCTTCTGGTTTATCAGTTGACAGGATTCCTGATTGTGATCCTGGTTCTTTGCTCTTTGTGGTTTGCCGTTGCGTGTCTAGGAGTTTTTTTCCGCAACTTCGAGATCAAAGATCCAGTGGCCGTTCCATCCTCCTCCGCTGTTCCCAGAGATTCCGTTACTGAAATGGAAATCACACCTCAAGTGCAAGTGCTGGTGGGCGCAGCGCTGCACACGGTAATTCAAGGGCCATTTCGCATTGTGTCCTTAGAGGAGACTAAACCGGATGTATCCTAAGAAAGCTCAGCGTGTCATCATTTGATCACTGAGCCTGCTAATTATGAAAAAACTGCGAGTCACCGTTGAGGGGAAAAGTTACGATGTCACCGTTGAGCTGCTGGGGGAAGGTTCTGCTGCTCAAGTTCCTTCAGTCCCTTCTGCTGAACCTGCGAGTCATGCATCTTCTTCCGGGACAGCTGAGCCTGTTCCCAGTCCCTTGGCTGGGAAGGTAGTCAGCATTGCTGTCGGTGGCGGTCAACAGGTGAAAGAGGGGGATGAGCTAATGATTCTGGAAGCAATGAAGATGAACACACATGTTTATGCGCCACAATCAGGAACGATCGAGCGCATTCAGGTTCAAGCCGGGGATAATGTGGAAGAGGGGCAGTCACTGATGATGATTAGCGGAGTTTAATCCTTGTGGCTCAACAAAATTAATCATTACGGACGATCTTATGTTTGAGAGCATCACGAGCTTTTTTCAATTAACCGGTTTCAGCCTCATCACTTGGCAAATGTTTGTGATGTGGTTCGTTGTGCTCGTCCTGTTTTATTTTGCCATTTACAAAAAGTTCGAACCTTTATTGCTGATTCCTATTGCCTTTGGTGCCCTTGTAGCGAACCTTCCGACCCGAGGCATGATCACCTTTCAAGCCCAGCAGGACGGATCTTTTGAGTCAGGAGCAATCCGTGTGGAAGCCTCGGTTGAAGAAGCCGAACCAGGTGCGCAAGGAGTGAATGTTTATGAAATTCACAAAATGGAAGGCGGGCTTTTTGATTTCATCTCCCAAGGCATCAAATTGGAAATCTTTCCTCCATTGATTTTTCTTGGGGTAGGTGCACTCACTGATTTTGGCCCTTTGATTGCCAATCCAAGGATGCTCTTGCTCGGAGCTGCGGCACAGATGGGGGTATTTTTTACGTTTCTTGGGGCGTCATTCCTAGGTTTCAGTAAGCTTCAATCAGCATCGATTGGCATCATTGGTGGTGCCGATGGTCCCACGGCAATCTTTACCAGCAATAAACTGGCTCCGGAATTGCTTGGCCCCATCGCAGTGGCTGCCTACAGCTACATGGCCTTAGTGCCACTCATACAGCCGCCCATCATGCGATTGCTGACTTCGGCCAGGGAACGCAGGATACGCATGCAATCTCTTCGGAAAGTGAGCAGGATTGAAAAGTTGGCGTTTTCTCTCGTCGTTACCATTGTATGCGTGCTGCTTGTGCCTGACGCTTCGCCGTTGATTGTGATGCTCATGCTGGGCAATTTTCTGCGCGAAAGCGGGGTCACTGATCGCTTGTTGAAGTCTGCCCAGAATGAAATCATCAACGTCGTGACGATTTTCCTTGGAGTCAGTGTGGGGATCACCATGCGAGGGGAACGTTTCCTACAACTGGAAACCATCAAGATCATTGTGCTGGGCGTGATTGCCTTTTCCATCTCGACCGCGGGAGGTATCCTGATGGCAAAAGCCATGAACATGTTTTCCCGTAAAAATCCAATCAATCCGCTGATTGGTTCAGCTGGCGTTTCGGCCGTTCCCATGGCCGCTCGTGTTTCCCATCAGGAGGGGCAAAAAGCCGATCCCGGAAATTACCTTCTGATGCATGCGATGGGCCCTAATGTGGCGGGTGTGATCGGGTCGGCAGTTGTGGCCGGTTACTTTATTTCCACATTGGCACGTTAGTGTGCAAGCCCGCCTCGTGTTTGATTTCAGATCAAGAGCCTGACGACGCCTTTGCAATCAGTCTTTGCTTTCCCTGACTCGCTCCTTTTTTTCCTCACGTTCTGATTCCAGAGCTTTGCGCTCAGTTGCCATTTGAGATTTAAGTGACTCGAACGCTTCGACATCGCCGGATTGAAGGGCTTTTTCTATTTCCCCGTTCAGGAAGATCTCCTTTTCAGCTATCTTGGCGGCATATTTAGAGTCCAGTTCACCGAGTTTACCCTTTTGCTCCTCAGTAATTTGAGCAATTGGGTTGTCTTTGTTCAACCGCTCCATTGCCAATTCGTATGCTGATTTCATGTGGGCATTTCGCAGGCAAATTCGGTCGAACTCAAGCTTAATATAATCGACGGCTTGATTGAGCAGGATCTGTAGGCTTCATGCCCTGCTTTTTGCTCCGATGATGGAAAAAGCCGTCCAGGTAGACCCTGAACGGCTTGTTTAATAAACTAAAGGATCTTAGCTTTGAGCTTAAATGAACTCGTTGATCAAGTTCTCAAGAAACTCCTGTCGACCGCTTTCATTCTTGGTGATGCGATTTTTCTTCAGAATGTATTTCTCCAAATCCTTGAAGCTGGATTTGCCAGCTTCAATTTTTTGGCCAATTCCTTCATCCCAGGAGCTGTATCGGTTTTTGATGAATGCATCCAGACGTCCGTCAGCTCGGATGGCTGCTGTTTTCAATCCGCGTGCAAATGCGTCCATTCCACCAATGTGTGCGTGGAAAAGATCTACGGGTTCGAAGCTTTCCCTGCGAACCTTGGCGTCAAAGTTGACACCGCCGGTGGTCAAGCCTCCGTTGTTCAGGATGGAAAGCATGCATTGTGTGGTCAGGTAGATATCGGTCGGGAATTGATCGGTATCCCATCCCAGCATCACATCCCCTGTATTGGCGTCAATACTCCCCAGAGCACCCGATGCGGATGCTACTTCCAGTTCATGCTGCATCGTGTGGCCGGCGAGGGTAGCATGAT
>ERZ1048872.1691-NODE-1691-length-17702-cov-3.945600_pt1 | contig 17702 bp, 12 predicted proteins | sample MGYA00383100_ERZ1048872 | MGnify/ENA primary metagenome ERZ1048872 (study PRJEB29581, sample SAMEA5548370) | metagenome | biome: marine; feature: coastal; material: water | depth 50 m | study: Short-term variability in the microbial, nano- and picoplankton... | reverse complement strand
CTCAGCCGGCATTCAAAATGCAGGATTCCAGGCATTGGATGCAGGTACTCTGCCTACCCCGGCCCTTGCATTTGGTACCGCACACCTGAAGGCAAAGATGGGAGTTATGATCACTGCATCTCACAACCCAGCCTCAGACAACGGACTAAAATTATTTTCCGCAAAAGGTGGTAAGTTATCTATTCCTGAAGAAAAAGAAATGGAAAGCCTGATCCTGGCAACAGAACCAGGTGATATATATTACGAAAAAGGAAAAGAGATCGAGGTATGCCATGAGTATGTAAAAAATATTTGTAAATTTTTCCCTAAAAACTTTTTGGCAGGCAAGCAAGTCTTGATCGATACGGCAAACGGGGCTACCTGTAGCACATCCCCCGAAGTTTTTTCCCGCTTAGGAGCAGATGTCATTTGCCTCCATAGCGGAGAAGGCATCATCAATCAAAAATCAGGTTCGGAACACCCCGAAGATTTGATTGCACGAATTACGCACACTCAAGCATGCTTAGGTGTTGCCCATGATGGGGACGGAGACAGAGCTGTGTTCATTGATCCCTCTGGTAAACTTATTAATGGAGATCAAATCCTTGGATTATTAGCCAAATATGCCCACCAGCATCATCGCCTAAAAGAAAAAGGCTTTGTAGCAACCGTTCATAGTAATTCGGGACTAGACGCTTCCCTTGCCTCTATTGGAGTTGAGCTTCACCGCGCAGATGTTGGAGACCGCAATGTTTCAGATCTCATGAGAGAGGTAGGGTGTAACTGGGGCGGAGAGTCATCAGGGCACGTTGTGGCACATGACTATCTGCCGACTGGAGACGGATTATTTACCGCTCTATCCATTGCCTGTGCTTTAATCGAGTCAAATAAAACTCTCACTGAAATTACAAAATGGGTAGAGCTTTGGCCCTCCAAGTCATCCTCATTTGGTGTTGATAAAAAAATTCCATTAGATGATTGCCCCGAAATCCAAGAATCTCTTTCCCAGTCGATAGAAAGCCTTGGCGATCAAGGACGAATTTTACTGCGATACTCCGGCACTGAACCTCGCCTGAGATTATTGGTTGAAGCGAAAGATGAAAAGCTTGTAAAAGACATATTTTCAAAGATGCAAGGTACGATCGAAAAAACATTGTAATTTTCATAATTGTGTTCAGATAGGTTAGGAGTGAGTGATTAGTTCCTCATCACACCCCATGATTCAAGAAGTTAATATTGCCCAGCTTGATCCCCGACTGATCAAACAATTAGAAGCCGCCGATAAAGCCGCATTCACAGATATTGCGTACACTACTGAGATTTATTCTTCTATCCTAAAGCAGAGCCCTGGCTGCTTAGAACTCAGGAAAAAGCTACGAAAACTCCAGTTCAAGCAGGAAGCTAATTCAGGCAAAAGCCTCTCGGGCCTTTTAGGTAAAGTTACCATCGCACCATTTCTAAAGCGTGGGAAAGCGGATGAAAACCCGACTCTGACCCTGGAAAAAGCTGAAAGCCTTCTGATGAAGTCACCAAGCAATGTGGCAGCCCACCAAATGCTTGCTAGTGCTGCACAGGCTCTTGGCTTTCTAAAAACCACTGCGTTTGCTTACGAAACCATTAAGAAAATTCAGCCCAAAGACTTAGCAAACTTGAAGAATCTGGCCAATATTTACATCGAGTCTGGCCAAACGGAAGAGGCCATTGATACAGGAAATTTGATTGTCCGCATAAATCCACGGGACGGAGAAGCTGAGGACATTATGAAGCGTGCTTCCGTTGCGGCCGCCATGCATCGAGGTAAATGGGAGGAGTCAGAAGACTTTCGTACCCAACTGAAAGACGAATCCGAGGCAAAGGCTCTTGAGCAAGCATCCAAAACCATGACAGATACCAAGGGACTTGAAGGCCTAATTCGTCAAGCCTATGATAAGGTTCAGCAAGAACCCAATAATATCAGCCACTATAAACAATTAAGCGACTTCTACCAACGATATGGTGATTTGGAAAATGCGATTGCTTGGATTCAGCAGGCACGAGCGCAGGAGGCAGGGACAGGGGATGTCTCCCTTGAGGAAAAAGAAAGATCTCTCACCCTAGAATATTTTGACAACTCCATTGAACAGTGGAAGAAAGCATGCTCCCAAGACCCCAAAAATATGGAATGGGCTAAGTCCTTAGAAACAGCTCATGCAAATAAAAAACAATACCAATTTAATCAGCTAAAGTCATTAGTAGAAAGATATCCAAACGACTACGGGTACAGGTATGAGATGGGCTTTTTCCTTTTTCAAGATGGAAAATTTGATGAATGCCTGCAACATTTTCAACTGGCACAAAGAAACGCAAAAGTACGGCTTGATGCGATATTATATCTTGGAAGGTCTTACAGTCGAAAAGGATTTCATGATATGGCAATCGAACAATTCTCGATCTTAAAAAGCGAAATTCAAGTCATGGATGAACGCAAGAAAGATGCAACTTATGAATTAGGTTGCTGCCATGAAGCGATGGGAAATAAAGACAAAGCTTTTGAAGAATTTAAGTCCGTCTACTCGGCTGACATATCTTTCCGTGATGTTGCCGACAAGATTAATACCTTCTACCAAAGCAAAACTGCGATGTAGTGATATGGCGGAGAGGGAGGGATTCGAACCCCCGGTACCTTGCGGCACACCCGATTTCGAGTCGGGCACATTCGACCACTCTGCCACCTCTCCATAGCTCTGATTCTTGTCAAGCTGCTTGATAGAGGCAACATTTTTAGAACAAATACAATATCAAATCATTAATTTCCGCGCTTGCTTGGAAACCGATTGTAATTTTGAATGATGATTATGGCCAGTGTATCCAAATTATTTACCTTTTTTGTTTTGTTGCTTCTTCTCAGCTGTAAATCTTCAAAGATTGAAACCATCGATTTCTCAGATGGATCCTACGAGGGAGAAATAAATAAGAATAAGCAAAAACATGGGAAAGGTTTTTTTCGATGGAGTGACGGCTCTTATTACAATGGTCTCTATGAAAATGATAAGCGACACGGTGAAGGCAGGTTCCTTTGGGCGAATGGTGAAACATATGAAGGAATTTATGTTCAAGATAAAAGAACAGGTCGCGGGATCTACCGATGGTCTGACGGGTCCATGTACAGTGGTTCTTTTTTCAATGGGAAAAGGCACGGGAACGGAATTTTCACATCAGCGGATGGGATTTGCTATGAAGGAGAATGGCTCCACGATGTGCAACATGGGAAAGGAAAATTAATTTTCCCAAATGATAAAATTCTCATCGGGACATGGATTGAAGGTACTTTGGTTTCATCCAACTCTGTACCCCCTACTGCTTCCCCCCAACCAACATTAAAGGTCACAGGTCTGCCTGCTGTAGAGCTGGCAGTCGTTGAAAACCCAAGTGTAAAGGCAACAGAGCCTAATAAAAAAGCTCCACCTATTGATTCTTCAAATATGGAGGTAACAGTCAAGGAAAGCTCTCTAACTGCCGCTACACCTCAATCCCTGAAAGCTTTAAACAAAAAGTTCCCCAAAAAACAGAAAGCCCAAGAAATAGCTCCCGTATTATCAAAAGCAATACCTGCCCAGCCAAAAGTGGAAGAACCAAAGCAAAGTACCAATGCAGGAAATCATTCTCATGCAGAAAATACCAGTACATGGAGAGGTACGGCAGAAGATGTTGAACTGAGATTTATTACGGAGCTCATTAATGGCTTAGACACCATAAAAGACCGGAGGTCCGGTCAAGCCTTCACAGGTAAAATGATCATAGTTGACACTAAAGATGATCTGATTGGGGAATTAAATCTTCAAAACGGGGTCATGCACGGGAAAGAAATCTTTTATGACTCCAACGGCAAAGTGGTTGAAGAAAATACCTGGAAAACAGGCCGCAAGATCTGATAGACGAGGTAGTCCTTAGCCTTAGTTCAAGAGTTGTTACATGCTCGAAGTCTAATTAAGAAATTATACACGTTAATGGTAAAGGTTTTTTTTGTCCTTCATCATGATTTAAGATAGGTATCATATGGTGGACACAAAAAAATTGATTCCTAGCACTCCTATCTCCCTGCCCTTCGATCCCAGCGAGTTCCCTCGTGAACTGAAAAGGCATTATATCTCTGCTTCGGATGATGACTTGACTCGCATGCTCGGTCTCACTGACTTAGCTGACCTCGACTCTGTTTATTCGCACATCCCGATCTCTGAAAGATTTGAAAATGATCTTTCAGTTCCAGGCGAGCTTTCATACGAAGACACCTGTTCACATGTTGCTGGGCTTGCCTCCAAAACCAATCTCAAAACTTCTTTTGTAGGCGATATGCTTCCGGTGTGGAGTGTAGATCCGATCGTGCGTCTTGTTTCTAACCTTCGCCCTCTCAGCACTTCCTACACCCCTTACCAGCCTGAACGAAGTCAAGGAACACTAGTGACACACTGGATTTATCAGTGTGCCTTATCCGCACTCACTGGTTTTGAGGCAATTAATACATCTCTTTACGACCGATCATTTGCAATGTATGAGGCTATTACTTGTGCAATACGTACGAATAATAGACCAAAAAAGATCTTACTCGCCGGTACTCTTTTTGCCAACGACATTGAAGTACTCCAAACCCTTACCAGGGAGACGGGCATTGAATTCACTTTTCTCGAAAGTGAAAAGGATACTGGTTTACTCAACTATTCCAATCTCGAGCAAATGGTTTCCACTGCTCAGGAATTTTCAGCCTTTGTTTTCCCTCAGGTTAATGCTTTAGGCTTATTAGAAAACGTGGATCTACTTACCGACTTTTGCACCTCTCATGGGATCCGTTCTATCGCTTCTATTGACCCGTCTCTTTTGGCAACCGGTGGATTAAAAGATCCAGCAAGTTTTGGGAAAAATGGAGCGGACTACATCGTTGGAGATGCCCAGCATCTTGCCACAGGGCCAACCTTTGGCGGTCCTGGCCTTGGCTTATTCGGCTGCCGTTATAACGATAGAAACAAACGGGATATCCGCCATACACCAGGAAGATTTATAGGAAAAGGAAAAGACATAAACGGCAGAGATTGCTTTGTTATGGTACTCTCAACACGCGAGCAACATATCAGAAAAGAAAAAGCGACTTCAAATGTTTGCTCAAATCAAGCTTTTCTAGCTACGCTTGCAGGAGCAAATCTCTTAGCCAAAGGAGATAAAGGCTTAGAACAAGCAATCGCATCTGCGATCTTGGCCAAAAATAGTTTTATTGAACTAATCGAATGTCTGGACGGTGTTTCACTTGCCTTCCCACATTCTGATTCATGCAACGAAGTCGTTGTTTCGGTGAATTGTTCTGTCGATGAATTGATAACAAAAGCTGGAAACTTTGATTTGCATTTAGGTGTTAATGTTTCAGATCGTACAATCGCAACCGACTCTAGAAATCTTCTCAAACTTACCTTCACCGATTTGACAGGCCCTAAAGCCATCCAATCCTTGCAGGAGTTCTTCTCCAAAACTTTCCAACGGGCTAGTGGGCCTTCAACCACTGGAGAGGCTTCCATATCCGACCATTTTCTTCGCAAGAAATCTCCTGTTCTCCCGTCTTTTTCCACAGAAGAAATATCTCATTATTTCGAGAAATTGGCTGAATTGAATGTAAGCCCTGACGATGGATGTTATCCACTTGGCTCCTGCACAATGAAGTATAATCCTCTGGTCAATGACTGGGCTGCGGGATTGGATGGCTTTGCCCAAGCACACCCCCAAATGCCAGAAATAGATGCCCAAGGGCCGCTATCTGTTCTTTATGAGATCCAAGAGTGGTTTAAAAATATAACTGGGCTTGCTGGCGTCACTACCCAGCCCGTTGCTGGTGCTCAGGGTGAATTAGTAGGTTTAAAAATGTTTCAAGCTTATCATCGTGATAATGGTGAATCATTTCGTCGTAAAATTTTAATTCCACGATCTGCTCACGGAACAAACTTCGCCACCGCGGCAATGGCCGGATATCCTGATGGTATTGTCTACTTGGAAGCCAGTGAGGACGGAACCATAGAGATGGATGACTTTCACAAAAAGCTTGCTGAGTTTGGCTCCGAGCTTTGTGGAGTAATGATCACAAATCCCAACACCTCTGGTATTTTTGAAAAAAACTTTCAACAAATTTCTGATTCGGTTCATGAAGCTGGAGGTCTAGTTTACATGGACGGAGCAAACATGAATGCAATCGCGGGTATTGTAGACCTCAGCACACTTGGCGTCGACGCGGTTCATAACAATTTGCACAAAACCTGGACCATTCCACACGGAGGAGGCGGGCCTGGAGATGCAATCGTTGCGGTATCTGAAAAACTAATCGATTTCCTTCCCGGCAAGCAAATTGTTCAAAATAATATGGGTAACTTCGAATCCATCGTAGCTTCCAAGACCATTGGGGAATTTCATAGACATTGGGGGAATTTTGGTCATAAAGTCCGAGCTTACACCTACCTTCTTCGCCTTGGAAAAGAAGGAATACCAAAGATGGCTTCGGTTGCGGTCCTTGCTTCCCGCTACTTACTAAGTAGACTTAAGGATCATTACTCTACCCTGCCTGATTATTCTGAAAGTGCACCCAGGATGCATGAATTTATCCTTACACTCAGTGACAAAGAGTTTGCTTTTTTAAATGAGGCAGGAATCCCAAAAAACAAAGCTATACCGCAAATTGGTAAACTTTTTTTAGACTTTGGTTTTCATGCACCTACCGTAGCTTTTCCGGAAATTTTCGGGTTAATGATTGAGCCAACTGAGAGCTTTACAAAATCAGAATTAGACCGTTTTGCTGATGCAGTGATCGCAATTAAGGAGCTTATTTTGGAAAACCCAAAGGTATTAATCTCGGCACCGCACTTTACTCCTGTTGATAAAGTAGATGAGGTCTCAGCAAACCGCACCTTGGTTCTTCGCGAATCTATCAAGCACCTCCCAGCACTTCCATACAACCGGATCAAAAACTCTACCCTAATGAATTTAAGCATCCAAGATATCAAAGATAAAATCATTGAGGCAAGTGAAGCTGCACAAGCAGGTTAAGTTTGACCCCAAGGATTCGATTATACATTTTAGGAAGATGTCCAAAGAAGAAGAAAAACCACTCGTTTCTAAACCAGGTATCATGTTTGACCTAGTTCTTGCCGTCGCATTCTTTCTTTTTATGCGTAATGTACTCGTTCCTCATGTACCATCCGAAGATCCTCTAGCAGTTACTATTGTTTCAAGTATGACCGCATTTTGCATGACCGGGGTTTTTTGGATCGCAACAAACATGTTGCGAGTTACCTGGGTGGACTACTCTAGAAGACAAAAAAAGTAGTTTTGCTCTTTTACTTTTCAGAATATTTCTGAAGTTCGTGGAGCAACCTACCCTGAGGCGTACCTTCCACTCTGACACCGTCGTCGCATACCTCCTCCACTCTTAAACACCCTTCCTTCCTCATTCTTGCCACAAGAGAGTACTCATCGTGGGGAATGAGATAATTCGAAAGCTTATATTCCCCTTGTAAAATAGTATCAATGGCTTTGGACAGTTGAATAATTCCAAGCTTTTCCTGAGAACTTACAAATTTTGCTTCCGAATCTATCATCCGGGCATGAACTCTTGCGGTATCAGGATGGACGAGATCCACCTTATTAAAAACAGTGAGTATCTTTTTTTCCTTGGCACCTAATTCTCGAAGCACAGCAAGGGTTGTATCCATATGTTCTTCAAATTGAGGGTTTGCAAGATCAACCACATGCAACAATAAATCAGCGACTAATGTTTCTTCCAAGGTAGCCCTAAACGCATCCACCAATCGATGGGGTAGTTTGCGAATAAAACCAACGGTGTCCGTTAAAATGACCATCCGACCGCTGGGAAGGGTTAATTTTCTACTTGTTGGGTCAAGGGTCGCAAATAACTTGTCTGCAGATAACACTGAAGACCCAGACATTGCGTTGAGTAATGTAGATTTCCCTGCATTGGTATAGCCAACCAACGCAATCGTCGGTAAAGGAATACGGTGCCTTTTCTTTCTGCTAGTTTCCCGACGGGTGGAAACCTGTAAAATTTCTTTTTTAGTGGAAGAAATTTTATCTCGGAGCATTCTTTGATCTAGCTCGATCTGAGCTTCGCCCTCACCTCGTTGGGTTACTCCACCTCCTCTTTGCCGTCCAAGATGCGTCCATGCCCTCCTAAGTCGAGGAAGGGAATACTCAAGCCTAGCAAGCCTAACTTGAAGGGATGCTTCCTTAGTCCGTGCCCTCTCAGCAAAAACGTCCAAAATAATTTCATGTCGATCAATTACCAGAACTTTACTTTCCTTCTCCCAGTTCCGCTGCTGACTGGGAGAAATTTCATTATCAAACACGATTACATCACATTTTAAATCACCGACTTCTTTGACAATCTCTTCCAACTTACCTTTTCCAACAAGGTGACCGGGAAAAGTTTTTCTCGTGCGCACTACATACTTTTTCAAAATCTTAATGCCTAAGTTCGACACTAATTCTTCTAATTCTTGGAGTAAAGATTCTGCTTCATCCCGCTCTTCCTCCCTCTGAATGATAGAGAGCAAGTAAGCATGCTCTACTAGCCTAGGTTTTTCTTGGACTTCAAACATTGGATCTTTTAAATCAACTCATCTATACAAAAAAAGAGGCTCGACCGTTAACGATCGAACCTCTCTTTCTAAGAAAATTACGAACAAGATTTCCTTTTAGCTTACTGCTGCTTGGGCCGCTGCAAGACGGGCTGTTGGCACGCGGAACGGGGAACAGCTTACATAGTTCAAACCAATCTTATGGCAGAACTCAACGCTCTTGGGGTCTCCCCCATGTTCACCACAAATACCAAGCTTGATATTACGACGACTCGCTTTACCCTTCTTTACTGCAATTTCCATAAGCTGCCCAACACCACTTTGGTCAACACTCGCAAACGGGTTTGCATCGATAATGTCTAGTTCGGTGTAATTCGGCAAAAAGCTTCCAGAATCATCGCGGCTCATTCCCATGGTGGTTTGAGTTAAATCGTTAGTTCCAAAACTAAAGAATTGAGCAGTCTTAGCAATCTCATCTGCAACCAAGGCTGCACGAGGAATCTCAATCATAGTACCAACCATGTATTTTACTTTTTCACCCTTCGCTGCAAAAACTTTCTTCGCAGTAGCGTGGATAACTTCGACCTGGAGCTCAAGTTCACGCGGGAAACCTACAAGAGGAACCATAATTTCCGGATTTACCTCAACCCCACTCTTTTGAACAAGAATGGCAGCCTCTATAATTGCTTGGGCTTGCATTTCAGTGATTTCAGAATAAGAAACACCCAATCGGCATCCCCGGTGACCAAGCATAGGATTAAATTCATGAAGGTCTTCAACACGCTTTTTGATCGAAGCGAGAGTAACGCCAAGTTTCTTAGCAAGGTCACGTTGAGCTTGCAGGTCGTGTGGCAAAAACTCATGCAAAGGAGGATCCAACAAACGGATTGTCGCTGGCTTACCTGCAAGAGCTTTAAAGATTTCCTGAAAATCCTTGCGCTGGTATGGAAGTAGCTTTTTGAGGGCTTTCCTGCGGTCTGCTTCGTTATCGGCAAGAATCATTTGGCGCATTGCATCAATGCGGTTGCCTTCAAAGAACATATGCTCTGTACGACAAAGTCCGATTCCCGTGGCACCAAAGGCAATGGCATTTGCCACCTGCGATGGAGAATCTGCATTCGTGCGAACAGTCATCTTGGTTGCCTTCTCACACCAACTCATAAGCTGTGAAAAATTTTGATATGCCTTGCTTTTTTTAGGGTCTAATTTTTTCTCAACTAATACCTGGATGATTTCAGAAGGAGCTGTTTTTAGTTCACCAGCATAAACTTCACCAGTTGAGCCATTAATTGACATGTAATCCCCTTCCTTAAAAGTCTTACCGTTCACTTTAACCGTACGACTTTGATAATCGACATCAAGGTCCGCTGCACCACAAACGCATACTTTACCCATTTGACGGGCAACGAGGGCAGCATGGGAAGAAACACCGCCTCTAGCAGTTAATATTCCTTCAGCCGCAATCATTCCACGAAGATCCTCTGGCGATGTTTCTTGGCGCACCAACAAAACAGTACTTTTCTTGGCTGCTTCAACAGCACGCTCAGCGTTCAAACAGATCTTACCTGAAGCGGCACCTGGTCCAGCAGGTAACCCCTTACAAAGTTTCCCTGCAGCTTTTTGTGCAGCGACATCAAAAACAGGAGCTAACACTTGATCTAATTGCTCAGCAGGCACACGAGCAATCGCTGTCTTCCAATCAATAAGTCTCTCCTTCACCATCTCAGCAGCAATTCTCACCGCCGCTAAACCAGTGCGTTTACCGTTGCGAGTTTGCAACATGTAAAGCTTTTCATTTTCAATAGTAAACTCAAAATCCTGCATGTCCTTAAAGTGCTTTTCCAACTTTTTTTGGACCAGCACTAATTCCTTAAAAGGTTTAGGCAGAACACGTTTTAGCTTGGCCACGGGTTGCGGAGTTCGAACTCCAGCAACTACATCTTCCCCTTGGGCATCAGTAAGAAATTCCCCATAAAGTACTTTCTCGCCAGTAGCAGGATCACGGGTAAACCCAACACCAGAACCAGACTTTTTACCTGTATTACCGAAAACCATAGCCTGAACATTTACCGCGGTCCCCCATGCTGCAGGGATACCATATTTCCTGCGATATACCGTTGCCCGGTCATTCATCCAAGAACTAAAAACTGCACCGACCGAGCCTTCTAATTGCTCCCAGGGGCAGGTTGGGAAGTCTTGACCAGATCTTTTCTTCACAAGATTCTTGAAACGAGCAACTAATTCTTTCATTTGCTCCGCTGAAATCCGGGAATCATCTACCTCGCCCTTATCCTTCGGGAATATTTCCTTTTTAAAATCCTCAATCAGTGCTTCAAATGGATCGTGATCTTCACTGGGAAGTTTTTGTACTCCCATCACTACATCACCATACATTTGTATGAACCGACGGTAACAATCCCAGGCAAAACGAGCGTTTCCAGATGATTCCGCTAAGGCTCCAACTGTTTCATCGTTGAGGCCTAGATTTAGAATAGTGTCCATCATGCCAGGCATGGAATCTCGTGCACCGGAACGAACAGAAAGCAAAAGTGGCTTCTTCATGTCTCCCAATTTCTGGCCCAACTGCTTCTCCATAATGGCAACAGAACTCTTTATTTGCGCATCCAAGCATTTTGGGTAGGAACGTTTATGGTCGTAGAAGTAAGTGCAAACTTCTGTTGTAATCGTAAATCCTGGAGGTACGGGTAAGCCTATCTTTGCCATTTCCGCAAGATTTGCACCCTTTCCACCAAGCAACTCTCTTAGCTTGGCGTCACCATCCGTCTTTTTTCCAAAATCGTATACATACTTTGGGTCGTTAGATTTTGCGGAACTTCGCTTTTTAGCGACTTTACCGGTTGATTTACTCTTGGTGGATTTTGCCTTCTTTTTCTGTGCCATTTTTGGAGGTTTAAGTTAGCTTCTAGATTTGAATCAATCTCTTCTCGTATTTTATAAGTAGAGTTTTGAAAACGAACATAAATTCATCTTATTTTTTCAGTGCTTTGTCAACGGATGACTTAGATACAACGATCAAGCCTGTAAGATTTACTCGTTTAAGCATGGACGAATTTGTTATAAGCGTTCATAAATATTCTCTGAATTCCTAGAAAGTTGCACGCCTTCAATACACTTAATTATGACCCTCAAAGATTCATCTCGACCGAATACTTTTGGTGAGCGTTTTCGCAACGATGGCTTTCTCGGTGCTCTAAAAAAGAAAAGTAGCAACGATCAGGCAGATCCCAATGCGATGCATTTCCTAGAACATCTTGAAGAATTAAGATGGGTCATTTTGAAATGTGTGTGTGCTTTTATTTTAGGTTGCCTTGGGATTGCTATCTTTATGCAGGACTCGGTAAAAATCCTGCAGGTACCCCTTATAAAAGCTGTAGAAGACTTTGGTGAAATCGGTATCGATCTTCAAAGTATTGGACTCGAAGAGTATGAACAGCCATTGAAAAAACAAAACGTGGACCTTAGTAGCCTCCGTAGTGCCAAGGAAGAAGACCTCGATCAATGGGGAATTGATAACCCGCACCATCAAACCCGCATCCTCACCCATTTTGCCAATGGTCAAAATCGCAATCTCCTGCAGGTTATCAGATCTTATTCCCCTATTTTCATTGCTATGAAAATTTGCTTTCTTGGCGGTCTTGGTATCTCGCTGCCCGCGATACTGTATTTCGTGGGTGGTTTCGTTGTGCCTGGTCTAACTCCCAAGGAAAAAAGAGTTTTCTTTCCTGGTTGTGTAGCAGCAACTCTCTTGTTTGTAGCTGGTGCCTCTATGACCTACCTCTTCATTCTTCCTGTCTCTCTTGCTTTTACCATCGAATTTTCTTTCAATGTATTGGGGTTAGATGTGTATCGGCCAGAAGCCGGGAACTACTACAGTACAGTCATATGGATGACATTCGCAGTGGGGCTTGCTTTTCAATTCCCACTTGTACTTGTTTTGCTCATACGAATTGGAGTCCTTTCGGTAAGCAAGCTACGAAACAGTAGAAAAATCGTGTTGGTCATATTAATGGTATCAGCGGCGCTTATTACGCCTGGTGGAGATCCTGTGAGCCTATGCATCCTGACCGTCCCCCTCTATGTTCTTTACGAATTCGCGATCATCATTGGCGCCCTGATTGAAAGGCGTAAAGCCATAAGAGAATGGGAAGAGTGGGATGAAACCATTCAGGGGGAAAAGCCTGCTTACCCAATGATCAAACAAACACCTTGGTGGATTTACTTTCTGCTCATTTGCTGCGTCGTCGCGATTTCTTTATTACTGTGGAAGTATAAAGATAAAATACAACATTCATGGGATAACTTCTCGGTTAATCCAAGCACAATCCAAAGATCAATTCCTGCTCAAAATCCTCCACGAGAAAAAAAATTGATGAACTCCGAAATTCTCAGGGTGGATACAGGAAGCGCCAAGGCTTTTCTTTTACAACTCACTCCTGTGGGTGATGACGGGAACCAAACTAAAACGGAGGGGGATTTTTCATCCCCTCTGCTTTTTAAAGCAAAAATTATTAAAAAGCAGTAATTGGACGAAACAAAGGCTTGCCTGAAAGAGCACAGCCATCAAGTATGGTTGCATGAGCAATGAAAAACAATTCGGGAAACAAATCAAAGCACTCCGAGCCAAAGCAGGTCAAACTCAACCGCAACTAGCAAAAGCAAGCGGCGTTGCCACTTCAATTGTGAATGATGTCGAGAATGGCATTCGCTCCGCTGGCTCTAAAACCGTTAATAAAATTGCCCTCGGTCTTGGGCTAGACGATCAGGAGAGATACCTTTTGATTTTGGCCGGACTCAAATTTTCCAAGCGTGACTTCATTATCCCTGATTTTGCCGACTATTCTCCTGAGCTTTTAAACTTCCTTCCTTATGTTCTGAATAAAGCTGGGATCAAATCAGAAGATATTAAACAGATTGAATTACCCGACAAACAAAGAAAAAATCTCACCATAACTTTAAAAACAAAGAAGAAAATTCAATTGGATATCCGAATCTCTGCATCAAAAGATTAGTTTATGGAAAGTGTGCGACTTGATAAGTGGCTGTGGTTCACCCGGTTTTTCAAAACTCGTTCTTTCGCAACTGACGCATGCAAGAGAAATCAAATTAAGGTAAATGAGGTTAAGGCAAAACCCTCGCGAGAAGTAAAAAAGGGAGATGTAATAGAACTAAGAAAAGGACCGTTATTCTTGACAATCCAAATAACTGATTGGCTTAAGCAAAGAGTTTTAGCAGTCAAGTCCAATGAATTCTTTTAAGACTTAACTCCGCCTGATAAAGACCTAGTAGCAGAGGCCTAATCCAAAAGATTTAGAATGCTTAGTAAAGGCAAACCAACCAAAAAACAAAGACGCCAACTTGAAGAATTCCTGTTTCATAATGAACTGTAATTCCTGATTGCAGACTATATTCAGCTGTTCAACCTATCATCCTCTAAGATGTGCTACATAATTACATGAGGGACGGGTAATTGAGTGGGAACGAGAACTCACCGGCTTAAGAAATAAAAACCACTTGCCACAAACTTTCTCAAAGTTCATTACTTTAGATGATGAAAAAGATTTTATATCCTCTTCTTACTCTCTTACTTTTGGGTTATTTTTCTTCCTGTGTAAGTACCTCTCCCATTCGTACTGCAGGTTCCGAAAATACTGTCATGCTTCACTGGCTTAGTTCTGACCAAGAAGGATTCGTTCGAAGCACAGGAAATGATGGTAATGCAAGTAAAGATACTAAGCTATTCAGTGGCAAAGCGATTGAAACCTTTGAGCAAAGCCCAACGAAGTCAGTTTCTTCCTGGCAAAATGGCAAAAAACATGGCGAAACCGTTGAATTTTTCTACAACGGGCGAAAAAGAAGGTCGATTACATATCGCGATGGGATTAGGCACGGACTATCTACTGAATATAGAATTACAGGAGAGTTATTACGGGAAGAAACATACGAGGATGGGAAACTGAATGGACCTAAAGCCGAATGGCACCCTAATGGGCAAAAGATACTAGAAATTGCCATGAGAAATGGATCCCCTCATGGTGAAGCTAAGGAGTGGTACCTGGATGGGACACAAAAATCTTCGACCATCTACAGGCATGGACTACGCGAAGGCCCTTCCTCGGAGTGGTATCAATCAGGTCAAAGGAAGCTTGGGCTTTTTTATCAGAAAGATAAACAGCACGGACTTCGCACAATTTGGTATGAAACTGGACAGCAAAGACTGATCGCCCAGTTTACAGATGATAAAATGGAAGGGAATTCCAAAGGATGGTTCCCCAATGGACAACAACAATTTGATTACAATTTTAAAAACAACCAAGAACATGGCATTTGCACAGAATGGGACCCGAAGGGAAAAAAGGTTTCAGAACTTCGTTTTGTAGACGGGGCTCCAGTTCAAAATCTCTTAACAGGACAGCGTATTAAAAACGAAGAAGATGCAACTTCTGACAATACTGGTATTATTAATTTAGTAAACGAATCCCCAGTCGTCCCAGTAGACCAAGCACCTCGCACTGAAATCGTCGATTTTCAAAATGAAAAGTCATCAGAAATAAAAACTGTAAATGAGGAACCAGATCTTCCAATAATTAAAATCCCTCAACAACCGGTCGAACCGAATGCAGAACCTTCAGGTGCAATAGTGCCTACCTTGAGTGAGCTCCCTCCACCACCACCTGCGATTCCCCCAGCTCCAACTCCAGCACCAGATCCAGCTCCAGAATCAAAACCTCAAAAAACGCCTTCTGTAAAAAGGTCAAATGCAAAAAAACAAGAGGGATTAAACCCATTCGACGACAATATTTCTCCCCCTGTAATCCCGCAATCTGAGACAAAGCCCGATCCATTTTCAGGTGCCCCGCCCCCTCCTCCACCCGTTCCCTCGAAAACCCAAAAATCTGCGGAAAAAAAGAGCCTGCCTTCACCAGTAACCCCCCCTCCTCCTATTGATGACTTTAATCCGTTTAATGTAACCCCCCCAGCGTCCAGTAGTGAGCAAATGATAGAACCTCCGTCGACCCCTTCTGAAGCACCTCCGCCACCTCTACCAGAATCTGGTAGTTTCAATCCGTTTGATGCTCCTCCTACGCCCCCACCAAGTGCAAATCTTCCTGAGAAAAAAACGACCGAAAACAGTGAGCCAGGTAACCCCTTTGACTTTACTCCCTTACCCCCACCTTCTTCATCGCTGAATGAACTGGATAAAAACGAAACTTCTGTTCCATTAGGTAATGTGTTTAATACTCCACCCCCAATTGTACCAGAACCCGACTTTGATCCATTTGAGCTGCCACCACTCTCTAAATAATTATGCTTTACCGCTGTATTAGAAAAGTGGCAGCCCGGCAGGGATTCGAACCCCAACTGAGAGTACCAAAAACTCCTGTGCTACCATTACACCACCAGGCTAGATAAGATAGTTATTATGAAACCAGCCTGTCTAAAGTCAAGTGATATGGATGTAAGAAATTTTATTCATGGAAAAATCTAAATTCAAAAGAATCATTTTAAAAATTAGTGGCGAGATATTAGGTAGCCGTAAAGCAGGAGAACCAATATACGCTCAATCCCTAGAAAAAATATGCGCTGAAATCAAGGTGGTTGCAGACATGGGAGTACAAATTGGTCTTGTTGTGGGAGGGGGCAATATCTTTCGAGGTTTGCAGGGAAGCGACAAAGGGATAGACAGGACGACTGGTGATTCTATGGGTATGCTTGCTACCGTCATTAATGGTTTAGCGATCATGGACCGACTTGAAAAAATGGGTGCGGTGGTTCGGGTACAAAGTGCGATCCCCATGGACAAATTGGCAGAACCTTACATCCAAAGAAGAGCGATCAGGCATCTTGAACGCGGCCGTATCGTAATTTTTGTCGCGGGTACAGGGAATCCCTATTTTTCTACAGATACAACCGCTGCCTTGAGGGCGAGTGAAATATCTGCCGAAATTATTCTTAAAGCTACAAAAGTTGATGGCATTTATGACAAAGATCCTCATAAATTTGACGATGCCAAAAAATATCAATCTTTGAGTTATATGGAATGCTTAGAAAAAAGGCTTTCGGTCATGGATTCGACGGCTTTCTCTCTTTGTATGGATAATAAAATGCCCATTCTTGTTTTCGACCTAGAGCAAGAGCAATCAATCAGAACGGCCGTTTCTGGTCAATCTATCGGAACCACAGTGAGCTAATCACTCATATAGAACAAACAACCAACAATCTACCTGATAAATAGTTATGGAAACTGAATCTATCTTTAAGAAAATGAATCAAGAGATGAACAAATCCATTGATCATGTCACTCATGAATTCTCCACCCTCCACACAGGCAAGGCAAACCCATCTATGGTCGAAAATATTACAGTCGATGTTTACGGCTCCAGTATGAAACTTCGGGATGTAGCAGCAATCACCACTCCCGATGCTCGAACCATTCAAATCCAACCTTGGGACAAATCTACGGCACAACCCATTGAAAAAGCATTGATAGACGCAAGGCTTGGAATCACCCCCATCGTTAATGGTGAACTCATCCGTATGCCAATGCCGGAATTAAGCGGTGAACGCCGTGAAGAACTTTGCAAAATGGCCCAAGGCTTTGCAGAAAACAGCCGAATTGGTATCCGAGCCTCGAGGAAGGAAGCGATGGATGCACTTAAGGAAGCACAAAAGGATGGCTTACCGGAAGACGACTTTAAGAGGTCAGAAAAGGACGTTCAGAAAAGTACAGATGATGCGGTCAATAAAATCAACCAAGCACTGTCAAGCAAGGAAGGCGACTTGCGAAAGGTTTAACCTTCCTTCCGTGTGCTTACTTAAGTCAGACTAACTTATCCGATCATTTCTGTTCCTTTGATGAAAAAACTTGTTCTCAAACTTGGAACGGGAATTTTGTCAGCGGGACATGGTAATATCCATCAAGCCCGCCTCCAACACCTTGCACGAGGCATTTTACAACTTCGCCGGGAAAGTGTGGAAGTCATCATCGTTAGCTCGGGTGCAGTTGGGCTCGGCATGGGTAAGCTTGGATACAAATCTAGACCAAAAGAGATGGCAGAATTAAGAGCCTGTGCATCTGTGGGGCAGTGTTTACTCATGAATGCA
>ERZ1048872.1688-NODE-1688-length-17716-cov-7.070777_pt1 | contig 17716 bp, 12 predicted proteins | sample MGYA00383100_ERZ1048872 | MGnify/ENA primary metagenome ERZ1048872 (study PRJEB29581, sample SAMEA5548370) | metagenome | biome: marine; feature: coastal; material: water | depth 50 m | study: Short-term variability in the microbial, nano- and picoplankton... | reverse complement strand
GCATGAATGATTCACTAAGTCAACTCATCGGACGCATCCAGACGGCAGGCGCGAGGCTTTCCACACTAGAAGCTGACACGACAGCATCGCTCAGGCAGCAAGAACATGTCATCAGTCGATTCGATGGATCAACCGCGGAAATAGCGGCTGCCGTCAGTCAAATATCAGCGACAAGCAATGAGCTTCTTGACGCAACAAGCCACGTCCGTGAAACAGCCAGAGAGGCACAATCAGTTGCCGACGAGGGCCAGAGTGGCGTTGATCGCATGACAGTATCCATGCAACAACTTGATGAATCCATGCATGCTTTCACGCGAAAACTCTCATCAATTAGCCAGCGCGCTGCGGGCATCACAACTGTGGTAACAACAATTGCCAAAGTTGCCGAGCATACAAATCTTCTGTCACTGAATGCCACTATTGAAGCCGAAAAAGCTGGTGAAGCTGGGCGAGGATTTCGAATTGTCGCTCAGGAGATTCGTCGTCTTGCTGATCAGACCGCGCTTGCAACAAAAGACATCGAGCGGCTTGTCTGCGAAATGCAGACTGCAGTCTCAAGTGGAACCATGGAGATGGACCGTTTCCGAGACGAGGTGAGCAGTCGAGTGTCGACGGTCGCAGAAATTGGTAGTAGCCTTGGGCGCGTGGTCGAACCTGTTGCTGCAGTAAGCCATTCACTTGATCAGGTGCACGAGGGCATGCAGGCACAGTCTGAAGGCGCAGGACAGATTCGTGATGCCATGGAAAACTTACGTACTGCAGCTGGAGAATCTTCTGCTGCTCATGCTATTTTCTACGCTTCCCTCGATGAGCTCCGGGCATTGATTACAGAGCTCAACACTGAGGCTGGACGGTTCCAGGTTCGTCGCTCGAACCCTATTGATGACCACAACACGCTCAGCGAGCATGTAGAAGCGATAGTATAAATCACTACCGTCGAGTAGTGGTATTCGACTGGCGAGCGGCTTGTCGTGCCAGAAGAAATCGTCGTAAACCACTGACGATTCGTTTTGGTGACTGACTGCCAGATGCCATGAATACTGTTGTTTCACCATCGTCGGTCACAATGACTTCCACAGCGTCTGGCTCAAGGGTGCCGCCAAGGAGTTGCTCCAAAGAAGCATCTGCTGGCTCTCCGTTTCCTGTTGAGGCAGGCATTGCAGCGACGACAAAGTTGTCTTCGACAAGTGCATGAAACTCGGGGTCGTTGACAAGGCTTGCAGAACGGATTCGTGCTGTCTTATCGCTACTGCCACTGACAACAAGTAGAATTGGACGATCATTACCTTGAGCCTTATCAACAGCTTCGCTGAGCGAAGTCAGCATAGGTTTCTCAAGATCGGCGACTGCTTCGGGAGCCGGAACCTTGGCAGCGATTCGTTTAATCCATGTGGATGCCGGTGTTCCACGATACCCCTTCTCTTCTACAAGTTTTTCACCGAATGAATCCAGCACGAGTACAGAGGGGAACGTTCGAACACCATACTTAATACAAATTCGAGATCGTTCACTACGAACAGCTGGGCTAATTCCTGATTCGGGCAGATCGAGCATGAGCAGAACGACGTGTTCCTCGGACCACGATTGAAATTCTGATGTTTCAAAGACCCGATCCTCAAGCGTTCGGCAATGTGGGCACCAGTCACTCCCGGTAAAGAGCACAAACACTGGCTTGCCGCTGCGTGTTGATTCTGCAAGCGCTTCTTCGTAGTCGGTGAGCCACTCTTCGGAGGCCAGCGTTGGTGCTGCCACAAGGACAACAGCAACCGCCGCGAGGGCGACAGCTGAAACACTCGTCGTCAGGAGAGCGACAGGTCGCCCAATCCATGAAGTCATCGGCAATTTCCTCCGTGATATTATTTCACCCAAAAATTCATCGGGTGAACGTCGCCCTGGCCGCGAGGACCTTCCGTGAGCAACTGGTTACAACGGTAACAGCGACCGCAAGAACTGACAATCAGCCTATATTGCCCAGTTTGCCTGCGCCTAATATTTTCCGCTTGAAAGCCAAATTCCCCGTGAAAAACAGATTTATTTCTTCTCAAATGAACTGGTTTTCAGGCAACCGAGGCACACTCAAGCAAATCAGCCATGCCCAATCCGTCTTTTTTTACACGGCTGTAGCTGTTTTGCATTGCGTCTGAGTCCAGTTGAATACCCAGCGTGTGCCGTTGGCAACACGATGTAGAAATCCGGAATAAAAAACGTCGCTCACCCGTGGGGTGAGCGACGCCTTCGCGTAAATCAAACGTTGTATCAGCTTAAGCTACTTCAGCCGCAACGGGCTCACGGCAGAAAGCTCTATCTGTTTTAGAACTGCCAGACTACGTCGCAACCGCCGTAGAACTGTCCGTTCTGATCAAGGTTCGGTCCGTATGGCATATTGCCAGCACCACCAGCTGTCCCTTGGTCACGAGAGAACCAGTCATATCGCAGTTCTGGACGAATGACCATGTTATTCCCAATCAGGTAATTGAGACCCCAGGTCATTTCCCAGAAGTTGCCGGCAAAGCCATTGTTATTACCAGTGTTTACACCAGGACGGAAGCCATTGGTGGCAACTCGGGTTCCATTATTATCACGGAACCACTCCAACCGCAGACCACCAATCAGGTAATCCGTGAAGTTGTAGAACATGTACTGGTTGACACCGTACCAGTAGGCTGAATTAACTTGCTGACCCTGGGTCTGGTATGCTGTGTTGGCGTGCGCCTGGTAACCGAAGTCACTCTGATAGACGTACGACAGCTTATCGGACAGCTCATTTGAGTACACAACGCTGGTCACCGTTCGGTTTCCAACAAAGTTTGCACCGGCAGGGTTCGTAGCACCACTCGTTTGATTACCACTGGAGTTGGCAATCGTCAAAGCCTGTAATCCATCAGAACTTGAGAACGTGATAGCTCCCAGAAACGATGCATTACTTGATTGTCCAGGACCTGGATTCGCAATTGGCGCACCATCGGTAAGACCATCATCCCAGTTATCCCAACCATTGGTAACACCACCGATAATGGACAACTGATCATTTGGATTCCACGTGCCAAGAACACCCGTATGGGTGAACGGCTCGCCATACTGCATGGTATAGGCGTGGGTGTAGAAGAAGTTACCAATCGCTGGAACAACTTCGTACCCGATCAAAGTGTAGAAATGACCAAACTTGACATTCAGTTCTTGGCTTCCAAGCTCACCGTAAATCTGTGGCATGGCCAGACCATAATATCGATTCGTGGCCCAACGAGGACCGGTTTGCCCAAGCGGGTTTTGCGTACCACCAAAGGCGTCAAGACCGGCCGCTACTGTGTAAAGAAAGTCGGTACCGTAGAGCAGGTCAATTCGACCACCCAAGCTGAGTTGGTCTTCTTTCAGAATTCGCTCATTGACGAGATAGAGCTGATTCATCTGCCCCTGCCAGCTACGATCACCAAATGTGATCGGGCCGTTCCAGTCTGAACCTGAGGCATTGGCACCGATACCAAAATCAACCCAACCGTAGGTTTCAATCCCTCGGTTTAATAAAAAGTCTGTTTCGAGGTACCGCGTTGCTCCTGCCTCAACCGCTGCCTCTTGTGGTGCGGCTGCACGATACTGATAAACGTCCTCGTCCGGCACGCCTGCACGAGGCATAAGTGTGACGGGCGCCTGCCCTTCAGCCTGTGCAAATGAGTCGTAAATACTTGTATCGACTTGTGACGGTATCGTTGGTTCTGCCCCAGCAACCGTAGAAGAAACAAGTCCAGCTGCTACCAATAACGGCAGCTTAAACTTTAGGAAACGCATATTCGAAACTCCCCAAATCCATTGGTGTCGATCCTCAGGCGGCATCCGTTGCTACCTGCTAAGCGTGTAGGTCAAAAAGAGAGCTTTCCGCCAAAACATTTCCCAAGAAGAACCCACGTGTGAACTTACGCCACGGGTCTTAATTCGTCACAACAATGTGACAAAACTGATTTGCAAATGAAAAACCCATATATTTCCCCAAACTGGTATAACCCGCACTGAAAAAATAGTAAGTCTGGGAAACTCTTACGGCCTGAGCACACCCTCGAGCATGGCCTCAACAAATTCTGCAGGGTTAAATCTGGCGAGGTCTTCGGCGGATTCACCAAGCCCAACAAACTTGACAGGCAAGCCAAATCTTTCAGCGACAGGAACAATCACGCCACCGCGGGCAGAACCATCAAGTTTCGCAAGGATAATTCCAGTACAACCGGCTGCTTCCTTAAAACCCTCTGCTTGAGAAAGAGCATTCTGGCCAGCTGTGGCATCAATGACAAGGAGCACCTCATGTGGCGCATCAGGAATCTGCTTACTTATCACCCGACGAATTTTTCCAAGTTCCTGCATCAGGTTTGACTGCGTCTGCAGCCGTCCAGCAGTATCTATGATACAGATATCGGAATTACTTTCGAGAGCTTGTGCCACTGCTCGATGAGCCACACTCGCAGGATCAGAACCTGATTCACCACAAACAATTTCTGCACCCAGACGCCCTGCCCACATCGATAGTTGTTCTACTGCCGCGGCACGAAATGTATCACCCGCACCGAGAACAACTCGCAGGCCTGCCTCAGTAAACCGTCGAGTGAGTTTTGCAATCGAGGTTGTCTTCCCTGAACCGTTAACACCCGTCACAAGAATGACTGTCGGACCCGAAGAAGATTCCGCAAGGTCTCCGGTTGTTCCCGCCAACTTGTCATGAAGGGTGCGACGAATCGACTCAACAACAACCTCCGGATCGACAACTCGTGACCGCAGCCGCTCTCCAACGTCCTTGACAATTGCCTCAGCCGCAGAAGGCCCCATGTCAGTTTTTACTAATGCTCCGCGGAGTTCCTCAAGAAACGATGTATCAACCCGTCGCCCCTCCTGCTTGAGCAAGTCACGAACATCTGTGTTGAGAACCTGCGCAGTTTTTGACAGCCCTGCCCGTAGACGATCAATCATCCCGAGCTTGGACGTAACAGGCTGTTCATCATCGCCCGCCGACTCTGATGATGATTTTCCAAAGCGAAATAATGCCATAGCTGCTTACTTATTAAAATGTGAAAAAAAGAAAGGATCGCCAAGTGGTCTAGGCATCGGTTGCGTGCTGATTCCCCTGTAAATCGTTTTGCAGAATTCCTCGGTCGTCAAGGCAACGGCCAAGTATTCCACTGACAAATGGGGCTGAATGAGCTGAACCGTAGCGTCGCGCAAGCTCAATGCCTTCATCAACGACAACTGGTCCCGGGGTATCAGAACACGCAAGTTCAAACACAGCCAATCTCAGAACTGCCCGATCGGTCGTAGCCATTCGGTTTACCCGCCAATGTTCAGACCGCTTATCAAGGACATGATCAATCTGCTGCTTATGCGCCGAGACACCCTCAATTAACGCCTGCGAAAAAATGACTGACGCCGGATCCTGGAGCCTCGCATACAAAAAAGGCTTGTAATCTACGGAGACAGCAGAAGGATTCAGGTCGAATTGATAGAGTACTTGCAGGGCAACTTCACGGGCACGACGGCGGGTCGACATAATTGATAAATAATCCGAATAACTGAATAAAACAGAGAGTATAGCCAATAATCGTAACAGTGCTGATTCTACTGATACATCATTGCCCCAAAACTTCTTGAAGTAAATTGATCATGGCAATTGCAGCCTCAGCACACTCAGAACCTTTGTTACCGACATCGCCACCAGCCCGGGCCTCCGCCTGCTCCAGCGTGTCACACGTGAGGAGCCCAAAGAGAATCGGAATGCCATATTGACGACCGATGTTTTCGATACCGTTCGCCACAGACGTATTGATGTATTGATCGTGCGTCGTTTCACCACGAATGACGGCACCAAGGCATAATACTGCAGCGAACCTACCACTACAGGCCAGAGCATCGGCAGCGAGTGGCAGCTCAAACGCTCCGGGCACTTCCGCGACCTCAATTCGGCCTGAATCAACACCGGCATTATTCAGCGTCTCAACTGCACCGCACAGCAGCGAATAAGTAATTGCATGATTATAGTGCGAGACGGCAATTGCGACCCGTACATCACTCGGTGCGGATGCAGTTTGCAACGAATGCGTTGTACAGCCGGCAACGGCTTTATTCTCAGCGACAAATTGTGATGGAATCCGCATGGTTGCCTCAGGACTTTAGACTCTGCAGAAATTCATGATTTGAACTTGTTTTCGTCAAGCGGTTCACAAGCAGCTCCATTGCGTCTGGTGCATTCATTTCACTAAAGACTCTTCGAAGCACACTCGTTCGTCGATACTCATCATCCGAGAGAAGCATTTCTTCACGGCGTGTTCCCGAACGATTGATATCAATAGCTGGGTATACACGCTTATCTACCAAACGACGATCAAGAACAATTTCAAGATTACCAGTCCCCTTGAACTCCTCAAAAATAACATCGTCCATTTTGCTGCCCGTATCAACAAGAGCCGTTGCAATAATGGTCAGGGAACCACCCTCTTCTACCTTTCGGGCACTACCGAAAAACCTTTTTGGTCTCTGCAGCGCATTGGAATCAACACCACCTGAGAGGATCTTCCCCGAGTTTGGAACTTCAGAATTCCATGCTCTAGCAAGCCGGGTGATTGAGTCCAGAAAAATAACAACGTCTTTGCCATATTCGACCAAACGTTTTGCTTTCTCTATGACCATGTCGGCAACTTGCACATGCCGACTCGCATTTTCATCAAATGTTGAACTTATAACTTCGCACCCTGGCCCCTGAACCTGGCGCTCCATATCAGTAACTTCCTCTGGCCGCTCATCAATCAGAAGCATGAACACAAAAGCTTCCGGATAGTTTGCCAACACTGCCTTTGCCATTTTCTGCATCAAAATGGTCTTTCCAGCGCGGGGAGGACTTACAATGAGGCCCCTCTGTCCAAATCCGATCGGTACAATCAGGTCAACGATCCGTGTCGACACCTCCTCAGCCGAGGTCTCTAATTGGATTCTTTGATCCGGATGAAGCGGCGTAAGGTCATCAAAGAAGACATTATTTGCAAGCCGTGCGGGATCATCACCGTTGATAGCCTCAATACGCAGCAGCGCAAAATAGCGTTCACTTTCCTTCGGCGGACGAATCTGTCCCGCCACACTCATACCATTGCGAAGACCAAATCGCCGTATCTGGCTCGGCGAGACATAAATATCGTCTGGACAGGCCAAGTAGTGATAGTCCGGACTACGCAGAAACCCAAAGCCATCTGGCAAGATTTCAAGTGTGCCCTCGCCGAACATCAATCCGTTCAGCTTCACCCGCTCCTTTAATATCTTAAAAACAAGATCTTGTTTCTTTTCACCGGCTGTTTCGGCAATCTGCTCAGACCTGGCCAATGTAATGAGCTCAGCCATTGAGAGTTTTTGTAACTCAGCAATTTTTGTATCAGTCTGCTTGAGCAGGTCGTACCGCTCCCGCACCTCCACATCATCTGCATCGACTTCTGCTGCGATTTCCTCTGCAATCGAAATCGGCTTACCTTGTGCGTCAGTTGGCAGATCGTCGTGGGTTGGATCGTTGTCTGACATGAATCTTTATTTCTCACGAGGGACTGTGCTGCACGCCAATTTCAGTCGACAAAACGAGTAGACCTTTTGGAGCCGTGTGATCTCAGCACAACTATGGTCGGGTTTGATTACTGAAGGGCGGTGAAGCGAAAGGAAGTGAGGCGGGAATCAAGAGTGGACTCTAGGACGAACGGTGTGACAGTTCCTCCCATATTCTCTCGATCTCTTTCTCAGTATATGCGATATCGCCGGATGTATCCACGGTGCAAAGCATGTGATCAGGCACAGAGTCCTTCTGAAAGCCTGCGATCCACGCCTCTTCGCGGGCTGCGACCTGCCCGGCCGACATGCCTCTTTGAACTAATCGCTGGTGCCTCACAGAATCCTCACACTCAAGCCAGATGAGTCGATCACAGCGATTATGAAGCCCTGCCTGCATGAGCAACGGCACATCAAGCACCACCACGCTACCGCCCCCCTCACTCAATGGCTGAGCGTCAATCCTTCGAAGCCTCTCTTCAAGCGCATCCCGTACCCATGGATGGATAATTCCCTCAAGATCCTGAAGTGCCTTCTTATGCTTTGGTTGATCACCAAACACCAATTCAGCCAGACACGAACGATCAATCACAACACCTTGAAAGACGCTACTACCAAAACGATCTCGAATGCGTTCCTGAACCGCTTCTTCTTTTAAAGCATCATGCGCTAATGCATCAGCATCAATGACCGTAGCGCCGTACTGCCTCAACAACATGGCGACTGTCGTCTTTCCAGCACCAATTTTTCCAATGAGACCCACTACAGTCATTCGACAGACCTTTACTTTTCACAACCGGCCCATGTTGATCCCGTCTGCACCGAAACCTCAAGAGGCACTTCAAGATCCATCGCACTTCCCATCTCATTCACTACAAGTGATTGGAGTAATTCAAATTCATTGTCTGGAAACTCAAAGAGCAACTCATCATGAATCTGGAGCACAAGAAATGATGATAATTTTTCATGAACCAGCCGCCCAGCCACTTGAAGCATTGCTAGTTTTATAAGATCGGCTGCAGAGCCCTGCACCACAGTATTCACCGCAGTTCGCTCTGGTAACGATAGAGCAAACACACCACTGGCCCCTCGACGTCCATCACGATCACGAACACCCTCTATGGCTCGTCGCCTTCCTAACATCGTTGCAACACCCCGATCAGTGCGGCACCGATCGAGTACGTCATCAATAAACTCTGATGCACCAGAAAATTTTTCAAAATAAGCAGCAATAAAGTCCGCCGCCTCGGACTGTGAAATGCTGAGTGACTTTGCCAGACCGAATGCCGATTGTCCGTAGAGAATCCCAAAATTCACCGCTTTTGCTGTCCTTCGCATTTCCGAGGTGACTTTTTCTAATTCCACATCAAAAACAGCCGCTGCTGTTCGAGTATGGATATCTTCTTTGTTTCGAAAAGCTGAAAGCATTGCAGCGTCGCCAGAAAGGTGCGCGAGAATACGAAGTTCGATTTGAGAATAGTCTGCTGCAAGGAACTGCCACCCTTTCTCCACCGGCTGAAAGGCAGCACGAATCTGTTGCCCTTCGGTGGTTCGTATTGGGATATTTTGGAGATTCGGATCACTCGAACTCAGCCGCCCTGTTGCCGTAATTGTTTGGTTGAACGTTGTATGAATTCTATTAGTCCGTGGATCAACGAGAAGCGGGAGGGCATCAACATATGTGCTCTTGAGCTTTGCGTACTTCCGATGCTGCAGTAACTTTGCTGGTAATTCATGAAGAGCAGCCAGTTCTTCTAATACTTCAGCGTCTGTGCTTGGCCCTGTTTTCGTTCGCTTGATAACAGGCAACCCTTGTTCTTCAAACAAAACCGTTCGAACCTGCAATGGAGAAGCGAGAGAAAAGGCGTGCCCGGCCAATTCATGAGCTTCTTTCTCTAGCCCCTCTAATTCCGAAGTGTAGTCAACAGAAAGACGATTGAGTAATTCCGTATCAACACGAACCCCGCGACACTCCATCTTCGCCAGCACTACAGCAAGAGGTAGTTCGACGTCATTGAACAGCGACTGAAACCCAGCCTTCTTGATATCATCTGACATGGCTTTAACCAGTGCCGCGACACTATGACATACATATGCGCCTTGTTCAGCATTTAATGGAATATCCTGAAGACTTTCCGATGCCGAAACGACATCGGAAAAACGGTCGAGCAAGTCGGCAAGCCCTTGATTACGTTGCCCCGCGTCGAGAAGATGCCCAGCGATTAATGGGTCGAATTGCACACCAATCAAGTCAACACCAAGGCGTGAGAGGCCGACTATCTGACGCTTCAAGTCATACCCAACTTTTGGTATCACCGAGTCAGCCAACATCTTTCGAATTGAAGCCGAAGACGATATCTGTGTTGCAGAAAACCAGACGCTCTCCTGCGATTGCGTTCCCGAAACAGCAAGGACTGAAAGCCCTGTCACGTCAGGCCAGACCTGTGGCTCACCGACTTTACTCCGGCCTCTCACAGCAGACTCCGTAGCCGCAACCACCAGGAAACCATCAGTCGACACGGCCTCGCGCAACTTCTTGACTGACGATGTTACTGCTGAAGATTTTGCTGGGAGTACGGGTGCCGGAAAGCGTGGGGGTTCAATAGTGTTCTCGTCACCAAGTGAAAGAAGCCCTTGGCCACTTTTTTTTACAGGCTTGGTTACAGCAGTCTTTCCACTCGCCAAACTTTGCACTTTTTTCACAAGTGTCTTAAAACCCAACTGCTGCAAAAACTGAATCAGCGGCTCCGGGTCTGGACGTCGAACAACTGCGGATTCCCAAGAAACCTGGATTGGTGTGTCCAGTTGAAGCTGTATGAGGCTTCGACCCTGTCTCGCGGTATCTCCGTGCAACGCAATGTTCTCTCGACGCTTTGCACCCTTAACCTCATCGCATCGTGACAAGACTTCTTCAAGCGTTCCAAATTGCTGCAGAAGAGCAGAGGCTATCTTTGGACCTATCCCAGGAATACCGGGGACATTGTCAACCGCATCACCTACAAGTGAAAGATAATCTACAACCTGATCAGGCCGTATTCCCCAATCTTTCAGAAGTTCGGCCTCACCAATGAATGTATTATTCCGAAGATTTAAAAGTCGAACATGTGGCCCAAGAAGCTGGCGAGCATCTTTGTCTGATGTCACAAGAGTGCAGTCACCTCCAGCTTTGACTGTTTGCACCGCAAGTGTGGCAAGTACATCATCAGCTTCATAACCAGCAAGCTCTAGGCATGGCACACCGACTACATCGAGCAACTGTTTCACAAGAGGCAATTGTGGAACAAGGTCTGCCGGCATCTCTGAACGCGTTGCTTTATAGTCTGCGAATTGCTGGTGACGGAACGTTGGCTCTGGAGTATCTGAGCCACAAAACAAGTAGTTTGGCTTTTTCTTCTCGATGATATCAATCAAGTCGCGAGTAAGCCCAAACACAACTGAAACAGGAACACCTTCAGGACTACTCATTTCAGGCAAAGCGTGAAAGAGCTGATAAACACGAGAAAAAAGATCAAGAACCCAGACAGTCTGTCCCGAAAGATCGACATCGATTTGAGTTTTTTTTTGTGCCATAACGCGTTTCAGAAACGAATACGTGCCCTTGGGGCGATCAAACCGTCGGAAAATACGGAAATAGTCTTTTTTGAAATCGGTTTTTTTAGAAACGCTTTCGTGAGATAAAGACAATGAACACGATATTCGCTTCCAACCCAATTCAACAGCCACCGGAGAATCTTAGTCACCGCTTGGTGGCTCGTACTCAAAATCCTTCCATTTCATAGCCCGCCGAAATGGTTCAATTCGCAAAATGACTTCACCGTTTTGGAAGATACGAACCGTGCCACTAGTTTCACTCACAGCAACGGCCACACTTTTTGTTCTTCGCGTGATTGCCGCTGCCGCCCAATGCCTTGCCCCAAGCCCTTTGGCTACAGAAACACTTTCTGCGGATGCGTCAATATAGCGTGCTGCTGCCTCGATTGTTCCATCGGCACTTACAACAAATGCTCCGTCAAGCTGTGCGATTTCTTTCAGCCCTTCACGAACTCGAGCATCATTCAGTTTTCGCTCCCCGCGGTTGTATCCGCGAACTGGATCAAAACCCGTTGAGTGACTCGACTGAATCACTTTGCGGGCATCACCAACAACAAACAGGGTCCCAACGGGTTTACCTTCACGTCCCTCTCGACCAATCTCAACGGCCATGTCAACAACAACTTTGAGTGTCTCAAGTGGCACTTTCGTATCAAGGTTCCTCAAGTCACGACTGGTTAATTGTCCGAGATGCTCCGTCAATCGCAACACACTTACTGAGTCCACAGTGCCAGCTTCGAAGCCACTGTACACCGCAACGACCTGAGACTCAGGGCCTATCGCATCTGCGGCGACACACTCGAGAAGAGCCTGCGTCAACCTTTCGTGAACAGGTAGACCAGCCACGTCAATCATCACCCGTTCCATACCATGGTCTGTAACACCAACAAGATGTGCTGCGTCATCTGACGCAATCAACACTGTTAAAGCACCGAGCAAATCACGTAGCCGTGACCAATCAAGCCGCTGCTCGACGACGATCAGCAATGCAGCCGAATCGGTCACATCGACAAGGTGTGATGCGGCTTCGAGGATTTGCACTAGTTGGGGTGAAAGTACTAGTGTGCTCATGGCTACTGACCGAGAAAGTGGCAAAAACATCCACGTCGTATGAATTTCCTACCTAGAAAGGTACGGCCGAGTCGCTTTGCATTCAAGAAAGACGTTTTACTGCCGGGTCTTATCATTGTTCGGGAGTGTCGCCTGGCGAATCTCTTCATCAGACCGTGCGAGCTCTTCTGTTACAGCAGCCTTCATTGGGCCCGTAAAAGCAACTACATTCCCAGGGAGAACCACCCCCCATACTCGCTCCTGATAGATAGACAGTGCGTGCAAGGCGTGGCCGAGCGGACCATCCTTCCAGTTTCGCCCTGGCTCTCGAGCTAAGGCTGTAGCGATAAATTCTGCTGCAGCAATAATTCGACTCTCGTACAGTCTTTCTTGATCCAGAGAAGCCACAAGCCATTCTAGGATATGTCCTGTTGTTTGCACTTTTCGATCAACATCGTCTTCACGGTTGTCAGGATACTTAAACCACTCTGTACTAAATGATCCATCTCTGTTCTGAAGACGCCGAAGAGTCAGGTTTTGATACTCCCGCACATAAATATTTGCTCGCTGATAGACCCCGTCTAATTTACCTGTTGCTCTTAGCCGTCGCTGACACCCATACGCAAGACTAAATAGCCGGTGAGTTCCACCACAGGGTGCGGTCCTGATTGGCTGGCTAATTTCCTCCTGCATCAAACGATCAAGTGACCACATTTCTCCATCGCTACCCCGCCAGACCGCGTCTGTCGGCAAATAATGTGCAAGCCCAATGAGCGCAAAGGTGAGTTCTGTTCCAGAGCGACAGTTCAATTTTTCATCATCAATGAGATCTGCAACAGTAAAATTTTGACCACCAAGCAAAAGCGGGGACTTTGCCGAAACTCGACACTGGGCGAGGATCGCCAGGTATTGAGCCGAGTGCCCCTGTAGACCAACTCCATACAGTGCGTGTGGCTTTTCGTCACGCACTGTAAGCATCACCTGACCACGGCATCGGCCACCGGAATTCATCCAACCGATCGCGTTGACTAGCTCTCCTCGTGGTCCTCCAGCACGTATCTTTGTAGGAATACCAAAGCCAACAAAACCATGCATAATCTCCCAAGGACTATGGTGAGACGTGTTCATTGGTCGACGTTGATACGTTGCAAGAGTCTGAGCGATCCTCACACGTAAGCGTTGAAGTCGTGGCGACTTCGGTGGCATAGCTCCAATCGACTTTTTACTTACGTAGGGATTTGATGACATCGACGTCGCGCGGATAGGAGCCTGCGTTCTCCCGGAACCACTACCCGCCGAGGACATGGTGCGTTGGCCCTCAATTACGGCCAACTCAGAGGCATCGAAAATAGGCTGGAACTTTGCCTCATCACCAGGGATATAAAATGGATCAATAGCAACACGGACGACGTGTTCACCAACATCCTGAAATCCTTCAGCAAAACGAATAAAAGATTCCCAGCTGTATATATCTGCCGAAACGGCTGGCTGCTTTTTCTCTTCCGCCGGAACACTAAGCAGTTTCTTTTGCTGGCTAGCTCGTCGTTCAGATGCTGTTGCTGGCCGTGGCACCGGTACAGAGATGAGTTGCGGAGTTACTTCCGCAGAACGAAGCAGCCTATCTAAAAATCTTCCTGAACGTGGGGTAGCAGCAAAACTTAGCCCTTCAACAAAAACAATACACACGAGAGCACTAAGAAGAACTGCAACTGTAGCACTGCACTTACTAGCCCAACAATTCATGAACCATTGCTGAAGTTGCCGTAGCACACACGACAAGTACCGAACACTCTTTTCTTTGGAATCGTTTACGAAGTTTTTTTGTTGCACAGTGGTCGTGTCATATTGAGGGATTCAAATAGCAAAGTATGATCACCCCACAGACCTTCCGTGGCATTCGTGACGCAAACCTCACACCGCATCAGCAAAGACAATCCCTCAGCCCGCACAAAATAACTGCGGGCAGCCAGAGAAAGCCTGTTAGGAACCGACTGTTTGATACAGCTAAGGTGAGTATCGGCTCGAAGCAATTTGAAAAACGATCACCAGCAAGAGACCGAAAAAACTACCCCAACCTCTATAATCAGAAAACTCTCATCCTTCGACCGATGCACTCCCTGAATCACTCGAATCATTCCCCATTTTGGCTTAAATCAAGCAGGGTGCACTGATTTATTTCACGAGACGACCGGCTGCTGAACGTTTCCTGCCAAGCTCTTGCCACCACAAAGACAGAGAATACCTAAAAATAGGACCTGCTGTTTTCTAGCCGGGAAAATCTAAAGATTTCGAATTTGTAAGCTAGAAAATCTGACGCCACACTTCAGCAACTGACCATTCTTCACGATAGGCGGATGGGTCGACTGCCCATTCACGCCACGCATTCACGTCATTGCCAAGATCACGACCACTCACTTCTTTCAGAGAAGCCACTGCTCTGAATTGAATTGCAGGATCAGGCGCCTCAAGTGCTTCAGCCAAAACTGGTATTGCCGCTTCATCCCCAAGGGAACCAAGATCTCGAACAGCGTGGAGACGTACATCAATATCCTCGTCACTACGAAAACGATTGGCTAGATGTCGAATTGCTTCATCTCCGCCAATCTCAACCCAGGCATCGCAAGCGGCAATACGGACTAAAGAGTCAGGATCATCAAGCCCCCCAACACAAATCGCACGTGCCGAAGGATTATCAAAACCCGCGGAGCATTTAAGTATTTCAGCTCTTACTCGAGGATCGTGCTCAGCCATCATTTCATTGACAAGCTTTTTTGAAAACCCTGCGCGTGCCTCAGAATTGCCGTCTTTCGCTTTTTTTACTTGCTGGCTTAGTTCTTTAATTCTCTGGTCCGCGTTGAGTCCATACTTTTCTTTTTCAAGTGCAACCTGCTGCGAATTTATCCAAGGAATAGAATTTGCGCATCCTCCCAAAAAACAGCTGATCAAAAAAATACTTACCAAAGCAGAAACACTCATACGTTTTTGTTTCGCTGTGCAATAAAATCGGGGGCGACATGATGACATTGTGCTGGAATCCTACTGGACTACAGGGTGTAAAAATCAAATTTTGACGACTGGGAAAGTACTCATTCTGTCATCGATAGACCAACACCAAAGCCACCCGAAAACAAAGAAAAAAGCAAGAACCTGTTTTACCCAGACAGCCACACCGTTTCTGCTTTTTGCTTCTTTCGATACCTTTTGCCCAAAAAGAGCCTCGAAGACCGAGGTCTGTATACGTTAGAGTGGACAAGGGTTTTTATCCTACGATCGAACAAACAGCTTATGGGCACACGCTATTTTTATGTCTCCTTCGTGATGGCTTTAGGCATGTCACTCGGGTTACCTGCACAAGCATCGCCACCTCTCGTAAAACAAAAATCTGCCAATGCAATCGAGGTCTCTCAACAGACTCCTCAAGGCACCACGAAAAAACTCCGTGGAAAACTACTCGTAGAAGCCCTAGACGGCAGTCTCCTCTTGGAGGACGACCAACAAACGCTTCATGTCATTCCTGGTGAACGTATCGTTCACCAATCGACACTCAGTGAAATAACCCCTCTCACTCCAAAACAATTAGGACAGAAAACTATTGCCAACCTTCCCAACGGATTTTCATTCATCACAACTCGGCACTACCTGATTTGCTACAACACATCACTTGGATACGCACGTTGGTCTGCAGCATTACTCGAACGGCTTTTTACTGGTTTTCATGCTTTCTGGTTACAAGCAGGGCTCGAAGTCCGACAGCCTGAACAGCCTCTTATCGTTATCATTTTTTCAAATCGTAATGACTACAAACGTGCTGCAAAAGAAGAAGTTGGTGATGCCTCGCACAGCATTGTTGGGTACTACAACCAACTGACAAACCGAATCACCACGTATGATATTACAGGAAGTGACTCGAATGATCCGACAACAAGACAATCTCTTAGTTCAGCTGGCAATTCAATTTTACGAAACCCGCAGGCTTCGAGCCTTATTGCAACACTCGTGCACGAAGCTACCCATCAACTTGCGTTCAATGCTGGCCTACATGTTCGACTCTCGCCAACTCCTGTCTGGTTGAGTGAAGGAATTGCAACATACTTCGAAACACCCGACCTAACGAATTCCAGAGGGTGGCAATCTATTGGTGCAATCAACGAAGCCCGACTGCAATTGATACTCAAACAATTTACACCTGGCCTCATTTCCCGACTTATTGCTGAAGATGAACCATTCCATAATCCTGATGAAGCACTCATTGCCTATGCACATGCGTGGGCCTTGGTATCGTTTCTGGCAACGATGAAGCGAGAGGATTTCTGTACGTACATCGCACATTTCAGCACAAAGGGTCCACTCGAACTAGACTCACCAGAAGAGAGACTGAATGAGTTTAAAAATGCTTTTCATAGTGAACCTGATGATCTTGAACCAGCGATAATCCAGTACATAAATGCGATCGCACGCCGAAAACGGCCGTAACTGAACATGCGTTGCCATAAGTAAGGCCCACCAAACTTAATAACCCTCACAATCGTCTGTTTCCACAAAGAACCTGCTTTTGCTTTCGGCATGAACCCTACAATCGTTCATGGGTTTCATCCTCCTTGTAAAATTTGTCGATGTCAGATGTGGGTCGAAAATCTGAAGCAGAAATTCCTCTTCAAGAAAATACTGCACGTGCTCGACTACCAGATGCCCCCTCGAACATTCAAAAAAGAAGTGTAAGAAATAATGGCTAAGAAAAAGGCTAGTGCCATCCAAGCTCTTACGATTGCACTGATCATTTTTGTCATGTGCACGTTTGTGCTAGCAGTGACAACCTATGTCTTCTATGCCCAGAACCAAGATGCCAAAGTTGCAAAAACCCAGGCTGAAAACGCAGCGAATGAGGCCCGGCAAAGCCTTACTGCATCGCAACAATCCCAAAAAGATTTGCTCGAATCACGTATTGGTGTCGAGCCCGGTGATTCTATTGATGCTGTTGACAAAGAATTAGCGAGCCTTCAGGACACGGCAAAAAAATATGGTGGAGATGAAAACACGACACCAACGTACCGTGGCCTTATTAAAACTTTTAATAATGCGCTCAAAAGTGCGAATGCTGACAATGCAAGCTTGGCCTCTGAGAATCGTGACCTTCAAGGCAAACTAAAGACGACTCAAAGTAATCTTCAAGAAACGCAGTCTTCTCACAATAAAACAATGGATGAGAAACAAACCGAAATTGATGCCATTGGAAAGGCTCGTGAAGAAACAGCCGCGAAGTTCACTGCCGAAACAGAAGAACTTACCCGAGCTCTGAATGCCGCAAATGACAAAGCAGCACGACTCGCTGACCTCGAGAAGCAAATCCATGATGAAGTTGCTCCTTACATTACACCAGACCGCCGCGACAAATTTTCTTCCGCCGACAATGCAGCAGATCAAGTCGCAATTGTTCTTGAAGAACTTACCGATCGTGATAGCTTGATCCAGAGACAGAATCAAGTGCTTGGCGCCATGCGAATCGCTGACCCAGCACTGCAGC
>ERZ1048872.1686-NODE-1686-length-17729-cov-9.283637_pt1 | contig 17729 bp, 43 predicted proteins | sample MGYA00383100_ERZ1048872 | MGnify/ENA primary metagenome ERZ1048872 (study PRJEB29581, sample SAMEA5548370) | metagenome | biome: marine; feature: coastal; material: water | depth 50 m | study: Short-term variability in the microbial, nano- and picoplankton... | reverse complement strand
GATCACTGGGGAACTGAGGATCAAATCAACGTAGAAAACATAATCCTTGATCAATCTGGCATCGAATGCAAGTATCAAGAATCAATCGAGGAATATTACCTACGGATATACGATTCTATCTAACGAAAAGTGCGACAATAGCCCCCTATTATAATACTTAACAGGCTAACGTCGCAGTTTTTAAAGATCCCTAGCCGTTACCTATAAAATAACGGACATATGGCCTGACTTTGAAATATAGTCGGAAGAGTAGACTCCAACCTACACCATATTTAAGCTAGATCACTGATCCCGGCCGGAAGGCCGTATAGCATTTACCAAATTTTACCATAACTTCGACGTATAGCATTTTCTCGAAACGAATACGAACCATTTTCGATAATATAAGTGTAACAAACAAAGAGTAATAACAATAAAAACTAAGATTATGAAGTACTACTGGAATGAAGAGACAATAGAGTATTTTACAAACCGAAATAAACCCGGATGTGAAGGGCAATTCCTTAGAGAAATCGAAGATTTTGTTAAAAACAACACCCAACTTGAGGAAAATGAGGTATATCAAGACCTTATGGACGATTTGGTAGCTCAAGTGAAGGCAGAGAGGTGAGGAGTTACACCATTAACTCTAAATTAACTAACAAATAAAGTACACCCTATGAAAAACTTTCAAAACTAATACGATTACCTATCGATAATATATATGAAACTTACAAATACTAACAAATAATTATAAACTAATAAAACTCTATTACTATGTCTACTATTAAAACTAAAGAAGAAATCTTAAAAGACCTTACACCTGAACAACTAAAAGCGGTATTTCCACCGATCGTACGAAAAAACTTTGTAGTGCGGAAGAGTTGGGAAGGGCGGAATCAAGAAATTACTTTCACCAATAACAAAGGTCAAACTATAAAGTACAACCACGACGAAGTGCTTAAAGTAATGTTACCTAAACTAAATATCTCACCTAATTGGTTGAAACGCGGATATTGGAGTCAAAGTACCAACCTACCTACAAGTGTAAGACACTTAGGTGAAATCTTATCAACCACCGAAAAATAATATACTATGAAAGAATACTATGAGTTCTCAAGCGAACAAGAATACGAAGACTATGCTCACCTAATGTGGATACTTAATAATACCGAAAACTAATATACTATGAAACTTATAATACTAGATTATGCGAGTGGGATACCCACGTACTATGACCTCGGCGATGACGTCGCTAATTGGCAAAGTGAAGACTACGAAGATTTTATGGTCGATCGAGGCTTCCGCTTAGGCAACATCCACTGGATGACAACGAAAGAAGATATTAACTACGAAAACTAATATACTATGTGCAATACTAAAACGACCTTAATATCTGAAATATGGGATTACTGCAAACACACTCATAATGAGAAAGACTTAAAAGACCTACAAGAATTTTCGGTCGAAGAATTACACGATATACTAAGCGAAATTAAAGAAGGCCTATAAAAACCAAATATACTATGATTGTACTAAACAGAAAAACAAGAAGAGACGTCACCGGAGATTACATTAAACTAATGGAAGGTAAGATAACACGCGAAGAGTTCGCGGTCATTGCCGGAATCAAAGACGAAGTGCTATACACTAACCTAAAGTAAATATACTATGAAACTTATAATACTAGATTACACGAGTGGAATACCCACACACTATGACCTCGGCGATGACGTCGCTAATTGGCAAAGTGAAGACTACGAAGATTTTATGGTCGATCGAGGCTTCCGCTTAGGCAACATCCACTGGATGACAACGAAAGAAGATATTAACTACGAAAACTAAAACGTTATGGAAAATACAATATACAAAGTAGAGCACATATGGTGCGACGAGGATGATCGGTGGATATACATCGAGAAAAATGAGCAAATGAAGATAATCGGTATGAACTTTATGCAAGGTTGCGACTACAAGTACTTCAAAGATTTTTGGTGTACCAATAACACTCCGCTATTTAAGTTTTATAAGCAAATGTTGTACACCTTTCCGATCGAAGAAAAGAGTGTAAATACTCTAGAATTTATTAACAAGTGCATGTGGTCTTACCACAGCGCCGCATCACTAAACGACAAATACAATTAATTATGGAAAAACTAAAAACACTATTAGAAAACCACGATTGGCACTACGAACGATCGGATGATATGAGAGCTTGGCGTCGCGGTGTCGACAGTAACAAACGAATACTCGCTGCGATGAAGGAATTAGGTGTAGACAACATCGAAGTAATTGAACTATATAACCAACATAAACCATTTTAACATGAAACCAAAAATAATTAGAGTAATATTCACTTTGCTATACATCACCTCTATAGTATATTTCGTAAAATACCTATTGTAATTTACAAAACGAATACGATCACCTAACGATAATATTAATGTAACTAAAACACAAACACTATGGGTAAAATTAAAAAACACGACGAGTACGTTAATCACTTTGCATACGTAACGTACTTTAAAGATGAAGGAATGTACAAAGTAAAAGCAAGTGTGCACGTCAACATTGAAGAACCTACTCCAAAAAGTATGGAAGAAGGATATAAACAGTGGCACGAAGTAACTGACGTCGAACTAGAGTTCTTTATCAACGATAAAAAATGTACCTATGTAGGTTTCAAAGAGATGTACGAAAAACTATTTACTACAAACTCTTGGGAAAAGTACGAGCGAGGTCTTTGGGCGGAATTCGAAGCGCACTATTTGAAAAACAAAATTAAAATTAAGTAAATTATTTACAAAACAAATACGAACACCGATCGATAATATAATTGAATCTTAAATATACATACTATGAAAAACATCAAGTTCTTAAAAAACAAGTTAATTTCCTTAAACAATAGAGTATACAAACCATATTTGATCGGTGATCTACCTGAAAAGTTCGCCTTCATACACGACGAAGACAAAGAGCAAGACGGTATAACGCAGTGGTTCAACTACAAAGGTTTAACTTATGTACCTAAAAATCTATAACATGAGCGATATCAAAGACGCGATTGCACACTACAAAGCGGTGCAAAAACAAAAAGCTAGTGAACACAGAATCAAACACCAACATGACGGTCTTTGCCAACCATTCACTGACAAAGAGTTTGCTCAAATACAAACGAAGATGAAGTCTAGCTATGGTGCTAAAGCGAAAAAGCATAGTTACAACGGTCTATGGAAACACTATGACGTAAAAATTGAAACACTTTAAATACATATACAATGGGAAGAACTAAAGAATTATTAGAACAAATGAATGAAGTTGCAAGCGGAGTTGCAGATGTTACACTAGAACTAATGCAAGACAGCGTTGATTGGCAATTATCCGAGTGGGAAGAAAATGGCGACACCTACGATGCTATACATCGCGAAGTAATTGAAATGGCGGTAAGTAAAATGTATGAAGAACTAAAACGGTAATTATGAGCTATTCACTTAAACGAGTATTAATGGAACGTGACGGCATGACGGGTATCGACGCCGATCTAGAAATAAAAGATATCAAGTATAGAGTTATGCAAGGCGGTGAAAACCCTGAAGTAATTTTACACAATGAATACCGGTTAGAACCCGACTATATATGGGACTTATTATAATTTACAAAACAAATACGATCGGTAATCGATAATATATTTGAATAACAACAAAGCTTTGATGTGGTGTTACGATGACACCTTTGACACACCGAAAATCGTAGTGCATCAAGCTGGCAAGCTAGGTATGGTTTAGTACTGAAGTAGGTAAACGTTTTCACGAGCCTATAATGACTATAACTACTGACGAGTACGAGGTTCGATTCCTCGCTAGCTACTAATTTAAAACTAAATATTATGAACGAAATGTTAGAAATGATTGACACTGAACTATCCATGCTTGATCGCGGAATAGTAAGAACACCTGAAAACGATGCAGAATTAGAACGTTTCGCTAATGCAAACGGTGGATCTTGTGACATACTACTAATGCAAATGGCGAAAAACTACGGTTATAAGATCGCTTTACTTAATATGCTCGAAGCAATTAAATCTGAAGAATAATGGGAGCTAACACATACTTAGGGTACACTGACTTCAACACTTGGAGAGTATTCCATGACACGCTATCCGGCATTGACTTTGAAAGTAAAGTAACCGCTGATGAACTGAAAGAAATTTCTTTAGGCATAGTACTAAGTAACTTCGAAATGAAACGAGGTAGTCACCTTGCCGAAGAGTACGCGAGGTTGTTTATCGAGCTTGCAGACTTTGAAGATATTGCAGAATCTATTAACTATGATATAAAGTAAACTATGCTATACGACGAAGCCCGAATACAAGCCCTTGAAAATGAAGTACATAGCCTTAGACAAGAAAATGCGCGGTTACTAAAAGAACTGAGTAGGATCAACCGTACTCTAACCAGAACGTTACTTCAAGAATAAATTTACAAAACGAACACGATACCATATTGATAATATAAATGTAACTAAATAACAAACAACTATGAGAACAACACTTTACTCACGACTAAAGCCTGAATACAAAAAAATTATTGAAGAAAAATCAGAGCAGTACCCTGCTTGTGCTCGCAGTGTTATTGATTCACTACAAGAAACAATGTACCACCGACTTACTATTTGCGAAATAACGGACTTAGCTATACTCCTATCGCGCTACGGCAGATCAGATAATAACTGGTGGACAGGTAAAGATTTGTTTAACACAGAAGACGACATAGCGTAATGACACAATCACAAATAGAAGATAGAGCACGTAACAAAGCGTTCTCTCAGGTAACACAGTTGCAACTTAATATAAGACGCACTAAAGACGACATTAAACGTGGTATCACCGGTAACATTACCGTTGAACAACTCGAGATGATACTTAAGTCAGAAAAACGTGAGCTTAAGACATGGCAGTACATATCAGAATTAATTGAAAAAAATATATAACATGAGCAAAGTAATTACAGAAGAACTAATCAACGAACGTTTAGAAGCTAAAGGTTTCGGTGAAAAACAACAAGAAAATCAAGACCTAGCGCGGGAATCAGTGCTAAATCATTATGGCGTAGAACTAACAAATGACTACTCCTCAAACGCTGACTTTAACATATACGAAGAGTCAACAACCGATGGCTATAGTGTGTGGATAGCTACTAGTGACACTAGCAATATCAGTATCTGCGAAGATGTACACTACTACGACAGTGATCTTGGCGAAGCTTTAGCTGAGGCTATCAAGTATTCTAATGGTGACGTTGATTGTCCGGAAACTTTCTACGTTGAAGATGAGTATGCTAATTACGTAGACGAAGCAATCGATGAGTTATTCGTATACTTGTCAGAAAGATATGAAGAAGAAGTTATTGATGAACTAACAGACGAAGGCTATGAGCAACAAGACTAAAGAGCAAACACTGCCAAAATGGTTCGACGGTTTGCTATACACGGACGGCGATACAGTTACAAATAAATTCACAGGAGTTGAAGTTTATTTGACAGGCACAGAGTTATCTATGTACGACTTTATTATGGGAACACAGTGGGTTATGGAAGTAGCTCCTAAAACTGTAACCTCAAAGCAGATCAACGACTTTCATAAGGGGTTGCGTTGGTTCCAAAAAAATAACATTAACGCCTACATGGCACTATTAGATTAATTATGGTTGAAGCAATTTTATGGGTAGCCTTCGCGGTTATTGTAACAAAAGTAAGTAAGTCAGTAGCTAAAAAGTTATTCCCTGACGACTGGAAATAAATACACAGAACGAACACGATCGGTAATTGATAATATATTTGAATGAAAACATTTAAACTTATACTAACGCTATCAGTCTTTGCTGCTACTTTTCTAGCTCCAATGACTATTGCTTGGCTAATGAAGAAAAAAGATAAATAATATGAATCTACTAACTCAAAATTCCAAACTCAAAAAAACCAGTAAAGCCTTAGGCTTGCGAGTGTTTAACTTCGGTATTCCAGCATATAAGTCTGCATCTGGTAAACTTACGTGTCCTATGGCTGACGAATGTGTTAAGTTCTGCTACGCTAAGAAAGGCGCTTACATCTGGTCTAACGTACAACCGGCATTCGAAAAACGCTATCAGCTAAGTAAAACTGATGACTTCATCGACGCAATGAACAACGAGATCAAACGTAAAAAACCTGACTACGTTCGAGTGCATGACAGCGGTGATTATTACTCAAAAGCTTATTTGCAAAAGTGGATTCAGATTGCTATACACAACCCTGACGTAAAGTTCTACAGCTACACTAATATGGTTGATATGATCTTAAACACTTCATTGCCAAGCAATTACGATATTATATTCAGCGACTCAGGTAAACAAAAAAACTTAATAAATGAACGAAAACACAGACACACCAAGATTTTTTCTAATACTAGCGATTTGTTATCTGCTGGCTATACTGATGCTTCCGCTGTTGATTTAATGGCAACGAAGTGGTTTAACAAAACAAACAAAGTAGGATTAATATTTCACTAATGAATAGAGATAAACACATATGGGAAGGCTGGACAGTCGGCGACTTTATTGATGATATAGAACCTGTATTTGATATGTGCGGACCGTTTATGGATAAGCAAAGCCTTAAACGTTGGGTTGCACAAGAACAACCTTACTACAAAAAACATATACCAGAAGTATATAACTACTTCCTTAAAAAATCGGGATTATAATTTACAAAACAAACACGAATGAACTTTGATAATATGAGTGAAGAACAATATAATAAATTTATAGATGATATTGCTGGTGCAACAGTAAAGCTAATGATTAAAAAGCAAGCTGAGTACGATGCTGAACTAAAGATGGAGCTGGAAAAAAAGTACGGCTACGTTGTTGAGTTCAATGCTGCTAACCCTGAATATCCAGACGATCAAGATTTATTACTTGAGCTAGAAGATTCTTTACAGTCAGCTATCGACGAAGAGCGATACGAAGACGCAGAGCAACTAAAAAAACAAATTAACCAATTAAATTCTAAAAAAAATGACAAAAATTAAATCAGAGTACCTCGGAGTTGAATCAAGTTTTGTAGCGTCCCTACGATATACTTATGCTTCACGTAAACTATTAGTGTTTTATAAAAGCGGAGCTGCGTACGAATACAGCGATGTAAAACCTAAAACTATTAAGAAGATTAGAAAAGCAAAGTCTATCGGCGTTGCATTCCACAAATACATTCTTAACAATGCTAACTTTAAAAAACTATAAATGAATATATTCTACCTACACGAAGATCCCGACAAAGCAGCTCAGTACCAGTACAATAAGCATGTAGTCAAAATGATTCTTGAATCAGCGCAATTATTGTGTACTGCTCATCATCTATTATGTCCTGAAGAATCAGACCTCATTCCTTACAAAGCAACACATAAGAACCATCCTTCTGCTGTGTGGGTAAGACAGTCTGCATCTAACTACGCTTGGCTATACTTTCATATGTTAGCGTTGGGTAAAGAATACACTAAGCGTTATGGCAAAAAACATTTGACTATTACTAAGTGTGAGGATATACTAAGTACTACGCCAGGTGGCATATTCAATACAGGTTTTACAGAACCTCCACAGTGTATGCCTGATGAGTATAAAGCGGACAGTGCTATACGCGGTTATTGGAATTACTATCTTGGTGAAAAGCATACAGTACGTAATGCTAATGAACCTAAGAAAGAATTTATGCCCGATGAGGTACAACAATATTTATTAGAAATAAATATATAAGGATCAGTAAACAGATAAAGTGCATCGATCAAAACGAAAGTGTGACGATAGCGTGTTAATTATATAATAGTAAGGGGCTAATGTCGCATATAGAGAGAAATTTAAAGTACTTAAACGAGCGTAGGATTATCTACAGAAGAGATCCTACAAGTGATGCACCCTCAGGTTATTTTGAAGGCGGTTGCTTCTATCAAGAAGGTACTAGGCAATGTTATACGCTATTTAACTCAAAGGCTAAGATTAACACGTATCGATCGCTTAAATGGCATTTGTATGTTTTATGGTATCTTAATCCTCAACTGGATCAAGATGATTTTGCAGACCTTGCAAAGTATATATGTTTAAAAGGTGCAGGCTTCGTTACTTTTAAAGTATCAGAGCAACTCAGAGAAAGCATGATATACGATGTAAGTTTACAGGATCTTGAGCAACCACCGCCAAACAAGCTAAGAAAAGTAATATTTGACGAGTTTACAAATCTAAGTACGTCTGATAAACTATCTATAGTTGGTGAACTAGTTGGCAAACAAAAACTTTCTGAAACAGAAATTTACGATGCAATGTTAATACTGCACGACGCAAATCAGAAAATAACCGTAGCTAAGCTAGCAACTGAACTTAAATGTTCTACAAGAACAATATATAGGAATATAGGCAACGAACTTAAAAAAGAGAAAGAGCTGTTGAATCAGCAATTATAATTCCCAGAACGAACACGAACCATAATAGATAATATATATATGACAACACTAGACAAAGTACAACAACTAAAAAATTACTACGAAGCTATAAGCGGATCTGAAGGTTTTTTCTTTGTTAAACTTAAAGAAATAGAACAAGAACTAATAAACCAAATAGAAACTAAAGCAGATGAATTGTAACATTATAACAGCGATACTAACAGTAGCACTTGGAGCATTAATAACCGTGAGATTTATATTAAGATCTCTTGAAGACGAAGAATAAACTATGAAAAAATATAACATACATAACTACATAAGATATAAAGATGACGTAAAGCAATCAGTAAACAGACTTGAAGGTTTGTTTTGGGATGAGTACACTCGAGACGAATTGATTGTAAAGTTTTTACCTTTGGTAGAAAACATTGCAAGAAAGTTTTCAACATCAGATCAAGCATCTGGAGTTTTAAGTATTAACGATTTAATACAAGAGGGTTCTGTTGGTTTAGTTAAAGCAATTGACAAGTTAGATGTAACAAGAGTTATGGAATCTGATGACCCTGAAAAGACAATAAAATCTTTCTTAGCTAAACGTATTAAAGGATCAATAAGACGCGCTATAGATATTAATAGAGGCAACATTCGCATTCCAGAATACAAGCTAAACGAGATAAGAAAAGATCTAGGTAAAGACAAAGCTTTAGTAGCTATGTTTTTTAATAGTATATTTTTAAGTATAGATATACCTGTAAGCGAGGACGACGAGAATTTTGCATTTCAAATACCAGATGACTCTGAACCTTATAATATTGGGTTAATGAATGTATACTTAACTAGTCTATGCAAAAAGTATTTGACAGGTGTTGAATACGAAGTATTAAGATTAAGTTACGGTCTTGATTGTGACAAATTACCTGGTAAAGAAATAGCAAGCGAGTTAGGATATAACGGGCCAAGTGGATATGTTAGAATATCTGAAATAAAAAAGCAAGCAGTGGATAAATTAATCGACTCTGTTGACCCTACCCAAGTGCTTGATTTCCTTTAATTTAAGTAAATTATTTTTGTAAAACCCCGCTTACGTATGTAATTATATATATAAGCAATTTAACTAAGAACGAATGAACATAAACGAAAAATTGGCTACCATCCAAACAAAGTTTAAATCGAAGAAAAGTAGATTTAACTCCTTCGGAAAGTACTATTTCCGATCAGCAGAGGATATCCTCGAAGCTACCAAACCTTATTTATTAGATCTAGGCGTATCAGTAACAATCAACGAGCAGCTAATAGCAAACGAAGAGTTTCCTATAATGCAATCAACAGCTACGATTACTGATGGCAAAGATGCTATACAAGCAACAGCTTTAGTTGGAGTAGACTTGCAACAAAAAGGTATGCAAATGCCACAGAAATTCGGTAGTGCTTCCAGTTACGGAAAAAAGTATGCACTGGGAAATCTATTTTTGATTGACGACACTCAAGACGCAGACCACGGCAAAGCAGAAAAAGCAAAGCCTACTATTACATCTTTAAAGGATCCGGCTTTCACAAAAGCAAAAAAGTACATCCAAGGAGGAGGTAAGATAGAAGCTATAAAAGCCAAGTATAAAATGTCTGATGATGTTGTAAAAGCTTTAACTTTATAATATGACAGAAAAAGAAAAAAAAGAAGTACTCAAAAGACTAGATAATGATGAAGATTATTATGGAGACTTTGGCAAACAGTACTTAAGTAATTCAGACATACGGTCTTTAATAAGAGACCCGCTGAATTTTAAACAACCAATTGTAGGTAATCCAAATCTTATTAAAGGAGGTTACTTTCACACATTAGTTCTCGAACCTGATAAACTAGAGCAATACAAAATTATAGAAGCTGCTACTAGAAATTCAAAAGTTTACAAAGAGCTATCCGGCGGTGAAATGTGCCTCTTGCAAAAAGAAGCAGACGAATTACAATTACTTAGAGATAAACTAATGGCTAATGATTTATGCAGAGAGTTGATACAAGATATCGATGTCGAGTATGAAGTTCCAGGAGTTTTAGAACTAAGCGGCGAGTGGTGGAAACTAAAGGCAGATATTAAAAATAATACTCAGCAACTAGTAGTAGACCTAAAAACAACGTCTAATATAGACAAATTTGCTTACTCAGCAAAAGAATACAACTATGATAGCCAAGCTTACATCTATTCCACCTATTTTAATATGGATATGATATTTGTAACAGTAGATAAGTTAAGCGGCAAGATTGGTATATTCGATTGCTCTCCTCAGTTTCTGGAGCGTGGCAAAGACAAAGTAGAACAAGCTATAGAGCAGTATAGATTATTCTACAAAAACAAAGATTTCGATCCTGCTCAGTATTGTGTAACCAAAACATTGTAATTAAATTATGAGAACAAGAAAAAGAGTATGTACCGTAACAGGTGTAAAAACAAAAGAAAGTAACTTTTATGCAAATCAAACTCACGTAAAAGCAGTAGACAATTTGCGTCGAGCAACAGGAGCAAACAAACAACAACTAACAAGAATGTTCAACCAATTAAACACATACTAATATGGCATCAATTATTAAAGCAAGTATCAATTTAAGTGAAATTCCAAAAGATAAAGTTATCATTGGCAAGAAAGGTAAATACTTACCAATCACTATTACTATTAATGACGAAGTAGATCAGTTCGGAAATCAAGGGCCAGTCATTGTCGATCAAACAAAAGAGGAAAGAGAAGGCAAAGCGCCTAAGACTTATCTCGGTAATGTTAAAGTCGTATGGACTAACGGAGATAACGTAGCTGCTGCACCTAGAACAGATCAACCTCAGCAACCAGCGCAATCACTATCACCGCAAGCAGACGATCTGCCATTTTAGAAGTAACTAAATTAAATTAAATTAAATGCAAGAAACAGAGATCAATGGGTTTGCAATTGAAGATTTCAATGTGCATAAGCTTGAAGAGGGTAAAAAGCAGGGTATATGCCCTGTATGCTCTCACAACAGGAAACCCAAGAATCAGAAAGCCAAATGCGCTTCCTATGATTGGGATCGTGGTCTCGGTACTTGTCACAATTGCGATACATCATTTCAACTACATACTTACAAGCGTAAAGGCGAATCAGAAAAAGTATATGTAAAACCTGATCAGCCCGTTGCTATACACAGCGTTGGTACTAAAGTAGAAGAATGGTTTAAAGCAAGAGGTATTTCCAAACAGACTCTCGATGACTTAAAGGTTACCGAGGGTCCTGAATGGATGCCACAGACACAACAAACCGAGAATGTAATAAAGTTCAACTATTTCATGGGTGGAGAATTGACAAACGTCAAGTATCGCGATGGAAGAAAGAACTTTAAATTATTTAAGGGTGCTGAGAAGGTATTTTATAATATCGACAGCATTGTAGGTTTTGAGTATTGTGTATTAGTAGAAGGCGAGATGGATGTATTAGCTCTGCACGAAGCAGGTATAACTAATGCAATCTCGGTTCCAAACGGTGCAACACTTAATTCCAACAACCTTGATTATTTAGATAGTTGTATTGATTACTTTGAAGACAAAGATAGAATAATCTTAGCTGTAGATTCAGACGAAGCAGGTCAAGCTTTGCAAACTGAACTTGTACGTAGATTAGGATCTGAAGTATGTCACATAGCTACTTTCGAAGATTGTAAAGATGCAAACGAATATTTACTTAAGCATGGCAAAGAAAAACTTTCAGCGCGTATATCAGGAGCTAAGCCTGTACCATTGGAGAATGTTACTACTTTCCGAGATATCGAAGGCGAGATTACAGACTTTGTTGAAAACGGTTTCAAACCTGGATTTCAAGTTGGTCTTGAGCATTTTGATTCCATATTTTCAACTTACACTGGTCAATTCATTACTGTCACTGGTATACCTAGTTCCGGTAAGAGTGACTTTGTCGATCAAATGGTTGTTGGCTATAATCAAAACTATGGTTGGAAAACAGCTTTTGCTTCGCCGGAGAATGTGCCTACGTATTTACACGCACATAAGTTAATGCGTAAAGTTTGGCAAGGAATGCCGACTAAAGCAGATATTGGCACAGACAGATGGAATCAAGTAGCTGATCATTGTAATAGTAATTTCTTTCATATTGATATGGAAAGATACACGTTAGAATCCGTACTACGCAAAGCTGCAGAGCTAGTAAAGCGTAAAGGTATCAAGTGTTTAGTTATCGATCCATTTAATAAAGTAAGAGACACTGAATGTAAAACCGAAGATGTTAATAGATACACTATGGAATACTTAAGCAAGATTGAAATCTTTGCTAAGAAGTACGACGTGTTAGTATTTATTGTAGCGCATCCAACTAAAATGTATAAAGATAAAGATGGAAAAATTGAAGAACCTACTATGTACAACATTAAAGGTGGCGGTGAGTGGTATGATGCTTCTTATCATGGTTTATTGGTTCACAGAGACTATGAAAACAAAACTGTTAAATGCAAAGTACTTAAAGTTAAGTTCCAGAACCTCGGAGAAAACGGAGCAGAATCTCATTTCAAATGGGAACCAAAGTCAGGATGCTTCCTACCTCATATTCAACCGGAGCTCATTGATGAAGTCTTACCCTGGCTTTAGCAAGTACAACGCAAATACAAATTTGTGCTAAATGGGTAGCGGGTTAGGCAAGAACAAAAACCATATGAAAACTTATCTTAGAACTAGAAAAGAAGATGAAGCTTACTTATGGGGTATACGTCACGGTGTTAAGATATCACCGTTCGCTGCAAGCAAAACAGATTGGTGGATTGACATAGAAGTCAAAGACCAAAAGAAAAGAAGTCCAAAGACATACGACGGCAAAACAATATGGCCTAAAGTATTCGAACTATATCAATTTTACTATGACAAATACAACAAAAAACTATGAGACGCAATATCACGAAATATTACAAGACTGCCTAGACCAAGGCGTATACAGAGATGACAGAACAGAAGTTGGTTGTTACTCTACATTTAATAAAAGCATCAAAGTAGATTTAAAGGAAGCGTTCCCGCTAATAACAGGTAGGAGAATGTTTCCTAAAATATTTAAGACTGAATTTGACTGGTTTATTAACGGAGAAACTAACATTAAAAGATTCCAAGATAATGGTGTAAAAATATGGGATGCTTGGGCAGATGACAATGGCGATTTAGGACCCGTTTATGGGCATCAAATGCGTAACTTTAATAATCAATATATTGATCAGTTAGAAAGCGTTATAGATAGCTTAAAACACAATCCAGATAGCCGTAGGCACATCATATCTTTGTGGAATCCGGCTCAGTTATCTAAAATGGCTTTACCGCCTTGTTATTTATACTTTCAGTTCTATGTTGATAACGGTTATCTAAATATGTTTACCTTGCAAAGATCAGGCGACGTGTTTTTAGGTATACCTTACGACGTAGCTTTATTCTCACAAGTTTTGCTATACATATCTGAACAAGTAAACTTACTTCCAGGTAAAATGGAAATGCAAATTATAGATGCACACGTTTACGTTAATCAAGTAGAAGCTGTTAAAGAGTATTTAACAAAGCCTATACTGCCTCAGCCAAGTTATGACTATTTAGATGGACAACTAGTCATAAAGAATTACCAACACGGTCCTGTAATTACAGCGACAGTAGCTGTCTAAATAGAAATAAATGTATTATTTATATCACATACCCGGCAAAAAAATCGGAGTAACGCGTAATCTTTATAATAGAGTTACTAAACAACAAGGTTACAGTTCAAAAGAATACGAGGTTCTATTTTCTACCAAAGATATTAGCAAAATATCTGCGATGGAGATAGAACTTCAAAAGTCTTATGGTTATAAGGTTGACCGACAAACCTATGAAAATTTAATTAAATCTAATACAGAAATGAAGTTAAACATAACAGATCAAACAACAACGTTTCCTATGCCTTTGAATAAACTAAAAGACAGGCTTGAGGATGCTGTAGGAATGGAATGGAACACTTCTGAGGGTTCTTTTAAACTTACTAAAGAAAACTATAGGGAAGTATTTAAAAACGCTGTCACGTCAATGTATAATGTAAACAGATGTTTTGTTTATAACAAAAAGCTAGTTGAAATAAGCGGCAATAAAAAAGCGGAAGCAGAAGTTAATGTATTTGACTTAATCAGAGACTGGGCACAAGTAAGAGGTATCTACAACAAAGGCGATTCTAAAACTCAATATATGAAGTTGATGGAAGAAGTTGGCGAGTTAGCTGAAGCGCTTTTAGAAAACGATAGAGCAGAAACTCAAGATGCTATCGGAGATATAATGGTAGTACTTACTAACTTAGCCCACATGCAGCAAATGAAAGTAGAAGATTGCGTTACTAGTGCTTACGATCAAATTAAAGATCGCAAAGGGTCAATGGTTAACGGAACATTTGTAAAACAAGAAGCTTCAAAAAAACCTTGGAGTCATCAATCAGTAACACTATGACAAACAAAAAACAAATTGAATTTAGAGATCCAGTTGTAGAACGTGTTGTAGACAAGTTTGTTTCTAGATCTGACGTAGGCTTTGCAAAGTACGGAGTTACGCTTAACGACGATCCTTCTAAGGTAGTTGCTTGGCTAAACCATTTGCAAGAAGAACTAATGGATGCTGTATTGTATCTACAAAAAGCAAAAGAAACTTATGTTAAGGAAGAGAAGATCTAAAAAGAAAGGACCTGTAAGAGCAAAGAAGGTATCATATGATGGTATCAACTTTGCTTCCGGGCTGGAAAAGTATATGTATATTGCTTTACAAAAAAATAAAGTTAAAGCTAAGTACGAAGGGGAAACGTTTGTATTAGTACCAGGTTTTCATATAGAAAACGAATGTTACGAGAAACAAGCAAACGGTAAAGGTGAATTTGTAAACAGAGGTTCTAAAAGAATCTTACCTATCAAATATACACCTGATTTTATTGGCGAAGACTTTATAATAGAAACTAAAGGTAGAGCTAATGAATCTTTTCCTATGCGATGGAAACTATTCAAGCAGTTGATAGTTAATCAATTTCCAGGTATAACTTTATACAAACCGCAAAACCAGAAAGACTGCGACGAAACAATTAGAATAATCTTAGAAAAACGAAAAGTATGAAAGTAGCGGGATGGCAATTAACAATAGGTACATATCAAGGTATATGCTTTGGTATTAGATCGTACCCTGAAGAAACTAAAACGGACCATGTGTTATACATACCTTTTTTAGATCTATGTTTAACTGTTTACTATGAGTCAGACGAAGAATGACATAAGACTGGAAGGCGTTAAGTATTTCCTTGAAGCTATGGAAGCTGAAATGGAGCATATACAAAAAGAAAACCCTGTCAAGAAAAGAGTTATGGAAAACTTAGATCAATGGTTAAACACAATTGAAAACATAAAAGGAATTATAGATTATGGGACTATTTGACGAAAGAATAGAGTACAAACCTTTTGAATATCCTGAGTATTATACAGAAGGTTGGCTGAAACAAGCGCAAGCATTTTGGCTTCACACAGAGATTAGCATGTCAGGAGATGTTAAAGACTGGAATGAAAGATTAACAGATAAAGAAAAAAGCTTAGTAGGTAACATCCTATTAGGCTTTGCTCAAACTGAATGTGCAGTATCAGATTACTGGACTCAGAAGGTAGTAGGATGGTTTCCTAAACACGAGATTCAACAAATGGCTATGATGTTTGGATCACAGGAAACTATTCATGCAGTAGCTTATAGTTATTTAAACGAAACCTTAGGCCTTGAAGATTTTAAAGCTTTCTTACACGAACCTGCGACGGCTAAGCGCTTTGAAAACTTGGTGGCATACGGAGGGAGCAGTCCTCGTGGCATTGCTAGCTCTCTGGCTATTTTCAGTGCTTTTGCTGAAGGTGTTAGCCTTTACTCCGCTTTTGCTGTCTTGTACTCGTTTCAAATGCGGAACCTCCTTAAAGGAATTGGTCAGCAAATGAAATGGTCAGTTAGAGACGAATCATTGCATAGTAAAATGGGATGTAGATTGTTCCGTCATATGTGCGAAGAAGACAGTCAACTACTGGAATTATGTCGATCAAATGTAATTAAAGCTGCGGAAGATATGGTTCAACTCGAAGCTATGTATATAGAAAAAATGTTTGAAGCAGGCGAGATCGAAGGTATTAGTTCATATGACTTAATTAATTTTATAAAAAAGAGAGCGAATGAAAAACTGGTGGAGCTCGGTTATGTTGACCTTGGGTCGTACTTTCCGTTTAATCCAAAAGCAGCAGCCAATCTTGATTGGTTTTACCATCTTACTGGTGGTGTTACTCATACCGATTTTTTTGCTATTAGACCTACTGATTATAGCAAAGCGAATGAAGGTGAGGATTTTGAGGATATATGGTAAAATAAAAAACAAAAATAATGAAGGGACAAAAACAAAGTAAAACAGATCTTTTAGAAAAAAAGACTGAAGCACTAATTAGAGTTGTTCAACAACTTTTAGATGAAAACGCTTACCTAAAAGACTTAGCCGTAGGTACACTAGAAACAATTAAACTAATGCCAAACTATGAAGAAGCGATCGAAAAGCTTAAGAAGAAGGCTGCTGAAGAGTCTCGTAAAGGAGAGGAAGCTAAAGCCGATTGAAAGAATAGCAAATAGATTAGGATATATGGGGACCGGATTTTTTATTACCGCTCCTCATATGTTGCCTGAACTGCCGGGTCTTATAATTTACTTTATGGCTGGATTATTTTCTTTGCCTCAAGTATTTGTAGCTAAACAATGGAACCTAGTGATGGTTAATATTAATGTAATGATGGCTTACGCTTTACTAATTTTTAAATAACATATGTGGAACAATGAATGGATTAAAGGACTCGACTACCCAGAGTGGGGTGATACTGACGTATACAAAAAAACAATTAGCGGAGGATATTTGCTCAAAGGCGAGACTCCAAGAATGGCATACGAAAGGGTATGCGAGGCAGTTAGTAGAAGATTAGACAAACCTGAACTTGGTGAAGTATTTTTTAACTACATATGGAAAGGCTGGTTATGCTTGGCATCTCCTGTTCTCAGTAATACTGGGACTGATCGCGGGCTACCTATCAGTTGCTTTGGTATTGATGTTGCTGACAGCATTCATGACATCGGTACAAAAAACTTAGAGATGATGCTACTCGCTAAGCACGGCGGTGGAGTTGGTATCGGTACAAATCAAATTAGACCCGCTGGCAGTAAAATAACAGGTAATGGAACAAGCGACGGAGTTGTCCCTTTTTGTAAAATCTAC